>ERZ1674204.5-NODE-5-length-25636-cov-9.191939_pt1 | contig 25636 bp, 19 predicted proteins | sample MGYA00581296_ERZ1674204 | MGnify/ENA primary metagenome ERZ1674204 (study PRJEB41354, sample SAMEA4873331) | human saliva metagenome | biome: human-associated habitat [ENVO:00009003]; feature: mouth environment [ENVO:08000002]; material: saliva material...
TCTTTTGCCCTTTTACGCCCCGACGTCGGCGTCGACGGAAAATTTGGCACTCTGGTGCGGCTCCTCGGGGTAGTTTGGTTCCCTGGCGTTCCAGGGGTACGTCTCCACAATCTTTTCTCCCTCGTTCTTGTCAGAAAAGAGGTTATCCACAGGAGTTTTCCACAGTGTGGAGAACTTACATGCGTGTGATTCTTGCTCCCTGCGCGGGGGGACCGATGTGCCTTAAAAATTCTGGGCGGCCGGAAAATTCTTGTAATTACAGGCTTCTGCGCTCGTTAAAACCGAGGGGGAATTCTTAAACCGAAAGGTTTATCGCCTTTAAATCCGCGGATGTAGATTTTCTCCACAGTTGTGGATAACCCTGTGCACTTAATCCACCGCCTCCGGCGCTAAGCGGCGTGTAAGGGGGCTCGGCGTCCCTGCCGGCGCCCAATATTTTGGCTAGTAGAAGGAAAAACGCCCCGAGTGAGGGCAAAAATTCTGTAGTTTATCCCCTGCGCATCCCCAAAATGGGGTGTTATCCACAGTAGTTATCCACAGTGTGGAGAACTTACAGCACTGTTATTCACATGAGTGCATACCCTGTTATTTCAAGGCAGAACAGGCCACTGAGCCTGAAGAGCCTGTTGATATACAGGGTTATCCACAGGTGTGGGGAAAAGTCTCCGCCTAAAATCCACAGGCTCGAGCGAGGTCTTACATAAATGTGACGCTCCCCAATTCATGAAAGGTAAAGTAAACGCTACGCTGGTAATCTTTAATACGAGCCAAGTTTTCTAATGAAAGGCATCATCATGGCTGAAAAGTACACTCTCCCCGAGCTTCCCTACGACTACGCGGCGCTCGAGCCCCACATCTCCGCAAAGATCATGGAGCTGCACCACGACAAGCACCACGCAGCATACGTTGCAGGTGCTAACGCAGCTCTTGAGCAGCTCGAAGAGGCACGCGAGAACGGTGCGTACGGCAACGTCTCCAAGCTCTCCAAGGACCTGGCGTTCAACCTGGGTGGCCACACCAACCACTCGATTTTCTGGAACAACCTGTCCCCCGAGGGCGGCGACAAGCCCACCGGCGAGCTGGCAGCAGCAATTGACGAGTTCTTCGGCTCCTTCGACAAGTTCCGCGAGCACTTCACCAACGTTGCACTGACCATTCAGGGCTCCGGCTGGGCAATCCTCGCGTGGGACACCGTTGGCAAGCGCCTCATCATCGAGCAGCTTTACGATCAGCAGGGCAACATCTCCGTTGCACTGATCCCCGTTCTGCAGCTGGACATGTGGGAGCACGCATTCTACCTGGACTACCAGAACGTTAAGGGCGACTACGTCAAGGCATTCTGGAACATTGTGAACTGGGCTGACGTTCAGGCTCGCTTCGAGCGCGCAGTGTCCCAGACCAAGGGCCTGGTCCTCTAATCTAGGTTTTCGTCAGCGCGGTGAAGTGACCGCGGTGAGATAACTGAAACGGGTGCCCGGCGCCTCCATATTCGGAGGTGCCGGGCACCCGTTCGTTAAGCCCCGGGTTGCCGACCCGCGGCGCTGACCGGACTAGAGCGCGAGCGTGCGGTCAATGCGGATGCGGCGGCAGAAATCCTCATCATGGCTCACCACGATGAGCGCACCGGTGTAGGCTTCGAGTGCCTGCACCAACCAATCCACCGAAGAAATATCGAGGTTGTTCGTCGGCTCATCCAGCATGAGTAGCTGCGGTACCGGATCAGCCAGAAGCACCTGCGCCACCGCTGCGCGGAAACGCTCACCGCCGGAGAGCTCACCGGTCTTATGGTGCACGCTCTCGCGACGGAAAAGTAACCGCGCCAGCTGATCACGAAGGTGCTGTTCGCTCACCCCGGGGTTTGCCCGCTGCACGCTCTGCAGGAGAGTCAGCTGTGGATCCAAGCTAATGCGCTGCGGAATATACGCCCCCTCGATGCAATAGTCGACGCGATAGGCGGGCTGTACGGGGGAGAGGTAGTCCGCCTCGCCGGCGTGGGCAATTGCCTCAAGGAGGGTGGTTTTGCCACTACCGTTTGCACCGGTGATGCGCAGGTGCTCGGGGCCGCTGAGAATCAGGTGCTCGGGGTGCTCTGCTGGGGTTCCCTGTTGGCTCTCGCTATCAGCCTCTGCGGGCGAAAAATGCAGAGAATCAACCTTGGTGGGTTGCTGAACGGCAAATGTTTCACGTGAAACTGGGTGGCTATCAACCCTGCTCAGCTCCAGCACCTTACGTCCCGCGGGCAGGGGCTGCTGGCTCAGCTCTGCATAGATTTTCTCCTGTGCCCGCACCTGCTCCTGAGCCTTCTGATACGCCTCCTGAGCCTGCTCCTGCTTGCCGATGCGCAGACCGCGAAGCTTCACCGCCGCCTGCCGTGAGGCGTCCTTGGCGAGGGCAAGAATCGTATCCGGCTGGTCATCTTTCCACACCTGCGCCATGTTCTTCGAGATAATCTCCTGCGCATGCACCCACTCACGGTGCGCAGAACGCACCCGGTTCTTCGCCTCGCTCACGCGACGCTGAGCTGCCTGCTGTTCGGTCTCCAGCGCCTGGCGGTAGGTGCTGTAGTTACCTTCAAAGAGACGCAGATGCGCCAGCCCCTGGCGGTCGGCGTGAAGCTCGGCAATCACGTTTACACGCTCCAGCAGGTCGCGGTCGTGGCTGATAATGAGCGCCGGGCAGGGTAGCGCCTCCAGTGCGGTGAAGAGCTGAGCCTTCGCTGAGGAGTCCAGGTTGTTCGTCGGCTCATCGAGCAGAATAAACTCGGGATCGGAAACCATGAGCGAGGCAAGTGCGGCAATGACTGCCTCACCACCTGAGAAGCTGCGCATGTTGCGGGCAAAGAGTGCGCGAACAGCTTCCGGGTTGTCACGATCAACCAGGGTTGCCGGGGTAAAACCGTAGGTTGCCAAAGTAGCTAGGGTGCGCTCCTCAACGTCCCAACTATCCCCGATGACCTCGTAGAGTTTGGGGGAGTACTCGCCGGATTCCACTGCCTGCAACGCCTGTAGAATCTCGGCAATCCCACAGAGCTCGGCAAGGGTCTGTTCCCGGCCCAGACCCAAATCTTGAGGCAGATACGCCATGCGTTCCGGTGCCGCCAAAGAACCGGAATCCGGGGTCAAATCACCCAAAATCAACCTCATAAGGGTTGTTTTTCCGCAACCATTATCGCCAATGAGCCCGGTCAGAGGTGCCGAAAACACCGCCGAAAGGTCCACAAAAAGCGGAGGCTGGCTCGGGTGCGCAAAGTGCAGATGAGCGATGCTAACATGCACCGCCGCATGGGCGTGTGAACGGGCATCGCGGGAAGAAACGGAACGGGGAAAGGTCGCCTGCGGCTGAAGTACGTGTGTCATACGAGCTCCTTGAATCATAGATGCGAGTCATGGATGCTCGGGTGCCCTCAACTGCCAGAGCTGGCAGCGCTCATCCTATTGGTTGCGTAGCGTGACAAAGGGAGAGGGCAGAGGGGTGTGCCCCGAAAAAGGGCGCGAAAAAACCCGAGCGTAACGGTGGATATACCTGTGCCCGGGTGTATGCGCGCTGACAGAAATACGCAGGCTAAAGCGACTATACGGCTGTGCCTATAAAGCTGCTGCGTGAGCGCGCGAAAAAAATTCTGTGAGGTCCGGGCTTATGCTCGGTGGGTCATTTCTTTGATGCCTCCTAGATTCCGAAGGTCACCCCGGTCGCGCCTTGGGTGGCTTCGGTCAAACATTGCGTTCAGCCTCTTAGGTTGCCCCACGGTGGGGCAACACGGATAAAGAGCTGAGGTCTCCAGCATAGGAAGCGCACGGGTGCTGAGTCAAGCACCCCCACGCAAAACCCGCCGACAAGGGGCGATGCAACCGGTGATGTAATCCCAGAAGACACAAAAGGAGGGGCGACACCAATCGGTGCCGCCCCTCCTTTTAGGCATTAAATCTTAGGCGTTAAATCTGCGCGCGTACAACGCGCGAAACGCTATTACGCCTCGTGGCGCTCACGGTACATGCCCAGCGGGCCCGCATCCGCGTATGCCTGAGCGTCGTTGTAACGGTACAGGCGCGGCGGGCGGTGGCGGGTGCCCTCCACGCGGCGGCCGGTGTCAATAATCGACTTCGATGCCGCAATCTGGCGGCGGAAGTTCGCCGGATCCAGGGTGCGACCCAGAATCGCCTCGTACACCTCACGCAGCTGCGCCAGGGTGAACTCCTCACCCAGGAACGAGTGCGCAATACGCGAGTACTCGACCTTGTTCTGCAGACGGTAGAGCGCGTACTCAATGATTTCGTTGTGGTCGAATGCCAGCTCGGGCAGTTCATCCACCGGGAACCAGCGGATGTTCTCGTGCACGCGAGTGTTCGCAACCTCGGTGGCGGGAATCGATGCCCAGTACACCACAGAAACCACGCGCTCGTGATCAGTGTCGGGTGCCGGGTCGGGCTCGCCCACAACGCGGGCGGCGCGCGCCTCGGGGGTGCGCAGAACGTCACCGAATGCGTAGAGCTGCTCCAGGTAGCCGGGCTGCAGGTTGGTTGCACGCTTCAGGGTTGAAGCCGCTGCCTCTTCGAGGGAGAGGTTCGGGTTGAGCGGGCCGCCTGGAAGCGCCCACTGGCCCTTATAGGGCTCGCGGAGGCGGCGAACCAGCGGCAGCCACAGGGTCGGGTGGGTCTCGTTTTCCTTGGGACGCAAAGCTAGAATCACGGTTGAGACAGCGAGAGATACAGAGGTGTGGTCCACGTCGTTGTGCTCTTCAGTGGCGACTGCGCCGGGAAGAGGCTGGGATGCGATGCTCATTCAGGCCTCCTGTGCGAATGGGTATCGATAGGTGTGCATACTCTACCCATTTTAAGGGGTTAATAGGGTAAAAATGCACGCAAGGCACCCGCTGAGTCGAAAACCGGTACCATCCGCGTCGTGTCAAGGGGAAAAGTTCAGGTACCGGACACGCCAAAGCGCCCCTCCGCACTGCTCAAAAGGCAGAGAGGAGAGGCGCTCCAGCGTCTACTTATGCAACGTCTAACTATGTAATTTTAGGGTGCATATTCGGGGTGCAGACTAGTCGATCTGCAGCTCGCCCATAGCTTCCCAGTCGTCGCCGTCGATCAGGCGAGAAATAATCTTCGGGGTTGCAGTCAGCAGCGGACGCATGTCCTTCATAGCCTGCTGGAAGTGGTCAGAGTTCACGTGCGGGCCAGCTGCGTCGTCGTTGAAAGCCTCGAGCAGAACGAACTCGTTCGGGTCCTCAACGCTGCGGGACCACTCGAAGAACTTGTTGCCTTCCTCGGCGCGGGTTGCCTCGGTGAAAGCGCGGGTCTTCTCAATCCACTGGTCAGCGTATTCGGGCTTGACGGGGAACTTTACAGCAATGAAAATCATCGGAACTCCTTGATTGAAGAGTAGATACGTACCCTTCCAGTTTAAGCCCCGGGTGCTCGCCGGCGCTAAAGAATACGGTCTGAGGCGGCGGTTTTAGCTTGTGGCTTTAACCGCTGTATCGAGTGGCTTTTGTGGTTTTAATGAGCCGCCGCCTTGAGAACTTGCAGGGCGCGTTCCAGTGCCGCACGGTCTGCTGTGATGGCGGCTGCCCTCTGCGGGTTGGCGGAGTCGCCTCCGAACGCCGCGTTGTAGTACATGCCGTCACCCAAAAGCAGCACGGCGCGGGCAATCTGCTCGTCACCAATCTCCGCGAGGACGAGCGCATGCCAGCCGTCCTGTACGCGGCTCATGGTCTGCTGGGCAAGCTCGTTATTGTTCTGTGCCAGGCGGCTGAGGGCAATGAGGGCACGGTCGAACGGGGTGTTATCCGGCGTGGAGGAATTGATGTAGTAGGCGCTTGCCCCCTCGGGCGCCTGCTCCATTGCCGCAAAGTCCTCTTCGGCCAGGGTGAGGGTGCGTTCTGCGAGCGCCTCAAGGAGTGCCTTCTTGGAGGAGAAGTGATAGAGTAGCCCGCCCTTGGAAACCTTGGCGGCGGTGGCGACGGCGTCGAGGGTTGCGGCGCGTTCTCCCGAGCGAATCAGCAGGTCGATGTAGGTGTCGAGGATGTGTTCGCGGGAGTTGTTGGCGCGCTGTTTTCGGTGGTTGGGGGTGGTCATGGGTACCAGTCTAACCGTTTGAAACTATACCGTCCAGTTGGTATAGTTAATCTTCGTCTGCGGGCCCGCCCGGCCCCCTAAAACCTTCGGGTAAGCCCCGAAACTCTCACTAAAAGCCCTAGTCCAAAAGACAGGCCGAGCTGATGCCGCCGCATCAGCCGAAATCCCATAGACGCACGAAACACTTCATGACGAATCACAATCCGCACACCACGGCTCTGCCCATTCACGCCCCCGACCAGAAGACCAAGCGCTGGGCGGCACTCGGCGTGCTCATGCTCCCGGTGCTCCTGGTCTCCATCGACAACACGGTGCTCGCCTTCGCGGTGCCCGCAATCGCGAAGGCGCTGAGCCCCTCCTCCGCGGAACAGCTGTGGATCGTTGATGCCTACCCGCTGGTGCTCTCCGCCCTGCTCGTGCCCATGGGCGCTATCGGTGACCGCATCGGCCGCCGTAAGCTGCTGCTTATCGGTTCGACCGGCTTCGCGGCGATTTCTGCGCTCGCGGCGTTCGCGCCCTCCGCACTGATGCTCGTGATTGCCCGTGCCCTGCTCGGTATTTTCGGTGCGATGCTCATGCCGGCGACCCTGTCGATTATCCGCAATATCTTTGTGGATGCGACCGAGCGCCGCATCGCTATTGCCGTGTGGGCTTCGGGCTTCTCGGCGGGTGCGGCGCTGGGCCCGATTGTGGGTGGTTTCCTGCTGGAGCACTTCGACTGGGGTTCGGTGTTCCTGCTCGCTGTGCCGATTCTGATTCCTCTGCTGATTCTCGCCCCGATTATGGTTCCCGAGTCGAAGGACCCGAACCCCAGCCCGGTGGATCCGCTGAGCATCATGCTGATTATGACCGGCATGACCGGCATTACCTTCGGTCTGACTCACACCTCCGAAACCGGGTTCGATGCGGTGGCTATTAGCACCATCCTTGCCGGCCTGTGCTTCATTGTCCTGTTCGTGCTGCGTCAGCTCAACCGCGAGAAGAACGATATTCAGCCCATGCTGGATGTGCGCCTCTTCCGCAACACCGTGTTCACCGGCGCGATTACCGCAAACCTCATCTCCATGATGGTGGACGTTGGCTTCATCTACTTCGCCTCCCAGCACCTGCAGTTGGTCTCCGGTCTGCCGCCCATGTACGCCGGTATGCTGCTGATTCCCGGTACCCTGGCGACCATTATCGCCGGTCTGGTGATTGCGCGCGTGGCGGTGCACTTCCACCCGGCGCAGGTGGTGTCTTTCGGTCTGGCGCTCAACGCTGCCGCGTTCGCGGTGCTCGCCTTCCTGGGTGCGCACAACGACTTGGTGATTATCCTGATCTTCATTGTGCTCGGTACCGGCATCGGTATTGCGCAGACCATTTCGAACGACCTGATGCTCTCCAGCGTGCCGCCGCGTAAGGCTGGTGCGGCATCCGCGATCTCGGAGACCTCCTACGAGACAGGTGCGGTGCTCGGCACCGTCATCATTGGTGGCATGCTCACCGCCGTCTACCGCGCAAATGTGGTTGTACCCGACGGCCTGGATGAGACTCTCGCCGACCACGCCCACGAAACCCTCGGCGGTGCCGTGACGGTCGCAAGCCAGGTGGGTGGCGAGCAGGCGAACCAGCTGCTCTCCTCCGCATTCGCTGCCTTCGACTCCGGCGTGGTGCTGAGCTCCGCATTCAGCGCCGTGCTCATGGGTGTTATGGCCGTCATTAGCTACTTCATGATCCGCAAGGCACCGCGCGAAATGAAGCCCGCTGACCACTAATTCCGCGCACTAACTCTGCGCGCTAACCCAGCGAGAACACTAATTCGGAATACATGAGCCCCGCCTCCTGACGCTACCGCAGCATCGGGAGGCGGGGCTATTTTTACGCACCCACCTGCGCATTTAAAGGTTCAGCACAGGTGCCGGTGGTACGGTAAACACAGTGGGCTCGCGCCCGCAAAGGACGCCCCAAAAAGACATCCTGAAAAGACGCGCTGAAAAGACCGAGGAACCAGCGGCTCCACACAATCAAGGAAGAACGCCACCATGGGACTCAAAGACTGGATAGCACCCTTTATTACGCTACTCATTGGTGCTAGCACCATCTTCATCTCCTACAAGAACTACCAGGCGCAGGCGGCGGCAAAACCCTCCGAACTGGCGCGACTGGAACTGTGGAGCAAGCTCCTCACCGAAGCCGGCTTGGACCTCAACGCCCTACCCGACCCCGAAAAGCTCACCTCCGACCAGCGCGTCGTCCTCGAAAACTACCGGGTCTTCCTCAAGCGTGCGTCCCTCGAATCGAAGCTGCGTAAAGTTGGCATCGACAGCAACCGTATCTTCAGCCTGCTCATGAAGCGTGCGCACTCTTCCGTGAAGCCTACGCCCATCCCCATTGGCGACTCGATTAGCTACTACCGCCTGATTCTACGTGCCCTGCTGTACATTTGGGTTCCGCTGGCCGTGATTTTCATCGGCGTGCCCATCATCGTGGTCACCATCGCCTACCTGATTGGCCTGTTCACGAACCACCGCGGCAATCTGTCTGACTTTGCACTCTCCCCGCTCGCCGTGGTGCTCCTGATTGTTGGTGCGGTCGCCGTCGGTGCCCTCGTGTACCTGCAGAACCGCATTATCTCCGCCATTATCGCGAACAATGTGTACTTTTACTTCTGGGATATTTACGGCTCCAAGAAGGGCGCTCGCGACTCCAAGGACGCCTACAGCGAGCGCCTGGCGGCTAAAACCTACGCCGACCAGCTGTTCCTCGGTCAGCAGGAGTTCGCTCACCAGTTCCGCGAGAACATGTACATGGCGGGTATTCAGGAGATTGATGAGTACCCGCGCGTGCTCAGCGACAGCGTGATGCTGCCGCGCAACTACCGGGTTGCGGAAACCACCGAGGGTGAGGACCGTATCGACCGCTTCGTGAACTGGGTGCGCTCCAAGATTGGTTTTGAGCGCCTGGAACCGCGCATCATCTACAGGCTCGAACATAAGGACGCGCACAAGGATGCGAAGAAGGAATCCGCGCACGGTGAGCCGGTAGCTACTGAGCAGGGTGTTTCTGGGCAGCCTGTAGAGGCGCCGGCTCAGGATAAGCCGGAGGATGCACAGAAGGCTCCGGAGGAACCTGTTTCGGAGGAGCCCATCGTTGCGGAGGTTGCTGTTGACACACCTGCCAATCATCCTGCTGACGTGCCTGCCGGGGATCTAGCTGATGCACCCACCGAGCCCGTCACCGGAAGCGCCACCGAATCTTCTGCCGCATCTGGGGCAGACGACCCCACGGAGGCGTTCAACCCCATCACGCAGAACGCCGCTAGTAATGAGAAGAGCGGCGATGATAAAGCCGCCAGCGAGAAACCCAAAAACTAAATAGCCCACCCGGAACACGGAAAATCCCCGGAGCATAGAAAATCCCTGGGGCACCGAAAAACCGGGCATGAGAAAAGGGTCGCAGCCTACGAGTTCGCCATTGAACCGTAAGCGTACGACCCTTTTCCTTTCCCTTCAAGGAAGAGCAGAATCGGAGGTACCGCCCGACCAAGAAGAGTCAAATGATGCGCCCCTCCACCAGTAGAGGTTGCCTGGCAGAAGAACCCGCAAGAGCGGGTCGGCAGAGCGCCCGGTGGAGGGTGCATCATGCTTGAGGAACCGCCCCTAAACCCACCAAAGAACGGGTTGCCCAAAGAACGGGTTGAGGGAACAGAAAACCCCGAGCTGACGCATCTCTTGAATTTTCAGACAATCTAGTCTCTTCAGAAAATAACTGCATCTCGGGGTAGGGGAGGACGATTCGCGCTCCGGGTGGGACCTACCCACTCCCACCCGGAGGCGAATCGTGGGGATGTTCGCAGTGTATTGAATACATCCCACCGAAATCCCTAACGAACGTTCGGGGTTTCAGTATCAGCGGTATATGAGCCTACCGCAGTCTATGCCGCAACCTCGGGGTTACGGGAGATAACAACCTTCACCACGTTGTGCTCAGCAGCGTGGCTGAACAGGTCGTAGGCTTCCTCGAACTGGTCGAACGTGAAGCGGTGGGTTGCCATCGCCTTAGCGTTCAGACGACCCGAGCGGACCATGTTCAGCAGGTTACCGACGGTGTTGCAGTTGACCAGACCCATGTTGATGCTCACGTTAGAAATCCACATGGTGTTCAGGGGCAACTCAACGGGCTTGCCGTGCACGCCAGCGTTAGCGATGTTGCCGTAGGGGCGAACAATCTTGGTGCAGGTCTCGAAAGTCTGCGGAACGCCCACAGCCTCAATTGCCACGTCCACGCCCAGGCCGTCGGGGGAGAGAGCCTTAATCTTCTCGATGAAGTCCGGGTCGCCCGCGTTGACCTTATCGGTTGCGCCCAGCTCCAGTGCCTTGTTCATGCGGTTGTCGTCGAAGTCGACGGTGATGACGCGGCCGGCACCGCAGAGGTTAGCGGTCATGATCGCGCCCAGACCCACGGGGCCTGCACCCACGACAGCGACGGTGTCGCCGGGCTTGGTGTTGCCGTTCAGAATACCGATCTCGAAGCCGGTGGGCAGTGCGTCGGTGAGGAAGAGGACGTCCTCATCGGTCAGACCCTCCGGAACCAGGTGAACCGAAGTCTCAGCGTAGGGAACACGCACGTACTCAGCCTGGGTGCCGTCAATCATGTAACCGAAAATCCAGCCGACACCACCAACGGTCTGGCAGTGCGAAGGCTGGTTTGCCTTACAGTAGGAGCACTTACCGCAGCTGGTCACGGCGGGAATGATGATGCGGTCGCCGACCTTCAGGTCAGTCACCGCGGAGCCAACCTCGGTAATGGTACCGACAGCCTCGTGGCCGAGGACGCGTCCGTGGTCCACCTCGGGGCAGTCGCCCTTCAGGATGTGCAGGTCAGTACCGCAAATGGTGGTGGTGTCGACACGGGCGATAACGTCCGTGGGCTCAAGAATGGTGGGGTTCGGGACTTCTTCCCAGGCGCCCTTCTGGTCGGGGCCGTGGTATACATATGCCTTCATGATGACTCCTTCTTTGAAGCTCTAATGAGGGTGTAGTGACTGCTTTATCACTACATGTATCAACCCATAAGAAATATTTGATAGGTTGTATTTTCATTAAACCCGACGTGTTGAATTATGCGCTTTTATTACGCGGAGTGTATCTTTTGATTCTTTAAACATGAACATGATTCACTTTGGGTATTTAAGACTTGTAAAAAACGCACGAGGCGCACCCCTGAAAATAGGGATGCGCCTCGTGCGTTGTATGTAGAAAAGTTGGGTTCAGCTGGGCTTAGCTCTTCAGCTGCGCGCGCGCTCGCGAACGAACCGCCGTCACCGCCCACACCAGCACAAAAGCCGCCACCATCGACAGCACAATCGTGCCACCCGTCGGCAGGTTAAATGCCCAGGACAGGTACAGGCCAACAATCGAGCAGATACCGCCAAACACCGGCGAGAACACCATCATCGACCCCAGTCGGCGGCACGCCAGGCGGGCAGCCGACGCCGGAATCACCAGAAGCGCCAGCACCAGCACATTACCGAGCGTCTGCAAACCCAGCACCACAGAAATGGTCACCAGAACGTACAGCACAATATCCAAGGCAAGCACCGGCAGGCCCATCGCGCGGGCACTCTCACGGTCCAGGCTGACCGTCACAATCTGGCGGTGGAACAGCCACAACACCAGCAGAATAACGGCACCCATAATCGCCGCCTGGGTAATGTCCTCATTCGAAACACCCACAATCGAGCCGAACAAGAAGTCCTGCACCGACCCCGAATAGCCCGGCGCCAACGAAATAATCACAATACCCAACGCAAAGGATGCCGCGAAGAAAATACCGATCACGGAATCCTCGCGTAGCCGCTGGTTCTGACTAAAAATAGCCACCAGAATAGCCGTGACCACGCCCGCGGTCAGACCGCCCATGACCAGGTTGCCGCCCAGCACGAACGCCACCGCAAGACCCGGGAACACCGAGTGCGCCACCGCATCGCCGATGAAGACCATGCCGCGCATCAGCACGTGGCAGCCCACCACACCGGTCACCACCGACGCGAGCAGCACCGCCGCCAGGGCGCGCGGAAGAAACGCCAGAGACGGGTTGAACAGGTCGGCAAGAAAATCGATAGGAGTAATCAACGGGCACCCCCGGTAGAAGCAGTATGAGCGGGGGAGAGAGAAGAGTCAGAAGCGCAGGAATCGGGCAGCTCGTGGCCGTACTCATCCAACGCACCACCGGCACAGGTGAAGCCCGTGCGGGCGTGGCCCTGGGCCTCCTCAATATCGTGACCGTGCAACCAGGTATGCAGCTGCTCCAGGCTAAAGGAGTCCGCCGGGCCATCCAGGTGAATATTGCCACGCACACCGCACAGGCGCGAGCAGGATTCGCGCGCAGCCAGCATGTCGTGCGTAGACATCAGAATGGTGATGCCCTCATCCGCCAACTCACGGTACAGGCGGGTCAGGGTGGTCTGAGTGGGTGCATCCACACCCGTAAACGGCTCGTCCAGCAGTAGCAGGGAGGGGGTCGCCGCCAGGGCGCGTGCAAGTAGCACTCGCTGACGCTGGCCACCGGAAAGCTCCGCAATGGAAGCATCCTGCAGGTGCAGAACATCGGTGCGTTCCATCGCCGAAAAAACCTGAACCCAATCCTTCTTCGCCGGGCGGCGGAAGAACCCAATCTCACGCACGCGACCGGTCATCACCGTGTCCTTAACGGTCAGCGGAAAATCCCACTGGAACTGGTGCTTCTGCGGCACATAACCAATATGCGCACGCGCCACACGCGGCGACTCACCCAACACCCGAACCTGCCCGGACGCCGGGCGAATCAGACCCAAAATGGTGCGCAGCAGCGTGGTCTTACCGGCACCATTAGCACCAATCAGACCCGCAAACTCGCCGCGCTCCAGGGTCAGGGACAGATCCTTGAGGATGGAACGGCGCGCGTAGCCGGCGTACAGGTTTGAAATCTCTAGAACGGGCTCAGTACCCGCTGTTACCGACGCGCTCACGAACGGTCACCGCGCACTTCATCCAGAGCCTCACGCTGCGCGGAGGAGCGGCGACGGAACGAAAGGAACGCGCCCACGGCAATCACAGCTGCCACGCCTGCGGCAATAGCACCCCAGGGGATAGTGAACTCTGCCTTGTAACCGCTCTGGTCGCTCGCTGCGGCGGCAGAAGAAGAACCGGACGCCTGAGTACCGGCAGCCTGAGAAGCAGAGGTAGACGAAGCATCGGAGGAAGCAGAAGAAGCCGAACCCGAGGAACCGCGGGCCTGCGCCTCCATCGCGTACAGGGTATCGGCGCTCGCGGAGTCACCCACCGCAAACTTCAGGTAGCGGGTATCAGACACGGTCGAACCATCGGAGAGCTCGGCGCTCGCGGTGACCTTCAGCAGGTACTCGCCGGGGGCGGTGAACACCCAGTTCGCGTGGGTGTGAGTGTTCTTCTCAACCCACAGCTTCTGCGGCTCGCTCTTGGTCGAGGACCACAGCACCTGCGGTGCCGAGAAGTTGCCGTTCTCCAGGTACAGGCTGAACGTGCCGGGGCCGCTCACCTGCTCCAGGGTCAGGTTCACGCCGCGGTTCAGCTTGGACACCAGCTGCGGATCCTGAGTGTTCCAGCCCGGCCAAATCACGCCCTTGGTTTCGGTCTGCGGAATCACGTACACCTTAGAACCGGCGGGTGCGCCCACGAAGGAGTAGCGCGGGTCGTTCGGCACCTCCAGGATGGCCTTATCGCTGCCGCGGTAGATGACCTCGTCCAGGCTGCGCCAGACGGGGGTTTCACCGTGGTCGTCGTGGAGCATGAGCTCAAACTTGCCGTTGTTGAAACGAGGACCCATATCGACGTGACCGGCGGAGATTTCGGTGCGGCCGGATGCGACCGGCTGCTCCGCAGACAGGGTCTGGGTGAGGGCGCGCTCGCCGCGGCTGAGGTTGCTGTCGCCCGGCTGAGTCGAGGCGCTCTCAGCGGTTGCCGGGGTGGTCTCCGCGTGTGCCATACCCAGGGGGGCGAGCATGAGGCTGGCGCCCAGAGCCAGGGCGGGCAGGGTGCGGCTACGTGAGGAGCGGGAGGGGGTGGTTGAGTTCATCATGAGGACTTCCTTGGATCATGACCGAAACGGTGTGTGAAAGATTATCTATATGCTGATACGACTATATAAGCTTGTGGGTAGCTTAAAACCGGGTTACGAGGTGCCCGCCTCCGAGCAGCTAGCACCCGAAGAATCGCCGCCAGAACTAGCCCCAGAGCACAGCGCAATCGTGTGAGCATTCGCCAGCATCATCTGCGCGTAGTGAGGAGCCTGCGCATCCAGAGTGTCCGAATAGAGCACCCCGGTACGCACCTGAGCCTCCCGAGCCAGCTCCGTGAGAACCGGCGAACGCATCGCCGTGGACTTGTCCAGATAAATCGCTGGAACCTTCAAATCCTCGACCGTGCGGCGCAGGCGCTGACGCTGCTGAATACTCGGCTCGCCGCTGGCGCTGGCGCTCACAAAACCTGCAATGTGCAACCCGTAGGTGCTCGCCAGGTAGCGGTAGCCGTCGTGCGTGGTGACTAGGTTGCGTGCCGACTCCGGCAGGCCCCCGTAGACCTGGCGCAGCTGAGCGTCCAAGGTGTCAAGCTCCTTCATGACCTGCTCGGTGCGCGCCGCGTACTCGCTCGCACCCTCCGGGTCGGCGGAGGTCAGCGCGTCACGAATGACCTGCACGCTCGCCTTCGCGTTCGGCACCGAATGCCAAATGTGCGGGTCGATTTCGCCGTGCACGTGCTTGCCCAGAACGGCCTGCGCCAGCAGGTACACCTGGCCGCGATGCTCCGAAGCACCCGACCGCAGGAAACGGTAGCTACCGCCGGCGGGCACCTCCTGCAGGGTGCGGGAGGGGACCGCGACCACGGTACGGTTCAGTTCGTACTCTACGGCGCCCTGGGAGGAATCCGCGCGAAGCACGAGCCTGCCGTCACCGGTGCGTGCCGTAATATCGGCGTGACCTGCAGAAAGAACCTTGATGTCTGAGGCGGAAACGTTCTGTTCCTTCGCCAGACGGTCCACCAGCTGTTGCGGGTCACGACCGACCGCGCAGTACAGGGTGCCGCGCGAGGAACGCACCGACTCCGGCGCATTGACTGCGGTGGCACTCAGCTCAATGGCGTACTCGCCGGCATCGCTAAACGCCCACGACAGGTGCGTATGCGCCTGCAACGGAAGCTCCAGCGAACCCATATCGCCGGTGCGGACCGCGGTGTCCCCCTCACGGGTGAGGTTCACGCCGCGCGCATGCGAATCGCACAGCATCTCCACCGCGCCGAAGGTCTGCGTAATGAACGCCGCCAACTGCGCATTCGACGAATCGGTAGAGGTGCGCGCCCGCACGCTCTGCACCTCAAAGCGCATGCCTGCATCCGAAGAGTCGGCGGGGGCAGATTCGTTCTGCCCGCCCTCTTCAACACGCAAACCCAGCCAGATGGAGTCCAGGGAAGCATCCTCAACAATGGCTTCCAGCTTGCCGCCGTACTGCTCAATCTTCTCCGCAACCGCCACGGACACAACGCCGGCGGGCAGGTTCGCCTCAACCATTTTGCTGAGCTTACGCTGCTCCAGTAGCAGACCGTTCGTCAGGGCGCAGCGGGCGTAGGCGACATCGCGGATATCGCGCAGGCTCGGCTCATACGAGTGCGGGTCAGCACCGGCGGGCACCAGGGAGTGCACGCTGGCGCGCTCCCCGGCAATCTGCTGAGCCAAGTCCGCCAGGATCGGGGTCGTGGCGACCACGCGCATCCGGTCGGAGGAAGCGTTCACGGTGCTGGCGCATCCGCTCAATGCGAAGGCACCAGCCCCCACCCCCGCACCCACCGCAATACGGGAGGCGAGGGTGAGGGCGGCGCGTCGACTATAGGCGTGTGACCCCTTGCCGGTATGCCCGCTATGCGGCGTCACCGCTGCGGCCCTTTCGACGTGCCGAACGTAGAATCATGGCACCGAGTGCCAGCGCCAGAATGGAGGTGCTGACCATGAACGGGTCGATGACCACACCGGTGTTCGGCAGCTTACCCGCCGCGGCTGCCTTCTGGGCGTTGGCGAGTTCCTGGCTGGTCAGAGCGCAATCCTCACCGGAGGCGGTCTTACCGACGATGCGCACCTTGGATCCGTCGGGCTTGGTGACGATGCCGGTGGCTTCGTCGACGGTGCCGTTGACGGGGTTCTTTGCGGTGCTCTTCTCGCCGCCGTTGTTGGCGCCGTTAGCGCTGTTAGCGTTGCCACCGTCCTGCTTGGTTTCTGCCGCACCCTGCGCGTTGTTGCTTGCCGGGGCGTTATCGGGGTTGCCGACGGTGAAGTGCAGAACCGATTCGCTGCTGACCTGCTGACCGTTCTTCAGGCGTGCCGTCCAGCCGATGGTCACGGTGTAGCGACCCTCAGCGGTGAACACCCAGTTGCTGTGCTGGTGGGTGTTTGCGGGCACCTGGAAGGAGCCGCCGCTACGCGAATCGAAGACCTGCTGACCGGCGGAACCGAAGTTGCCGGAGAGGAAGGTGGACATGGTGCCGGGGCCCTCAAAACCGTTGAGGCTCATGGTGACGGGGCCGTCGAGCTGCTTGAGCAGTTCGGGGTCCTGGGTGCTCCAGCCGAGCCAGGGCACGCCCTGCTGCTGGGTTGCACCGATCATGTGCACGGGGGTGCCCGCCGGGGCGATATTCTCCATGCCTGCGGGCAGGTTGATCTTCGCCGCGTCATTGAGCACGAACTCGAGGGCGCCGGGGGAGACGTGGCGGGCGGGGCTGGTGCGGTCGTCCTTCACGCTGCTGGTGAGGTTGCCGCCGTTGAGGATCGGGCCCACGTCAAAGTGGCCGTGGGTGACTTCTTCACGGCCGCTGTGCTCAGCAGTGTTAACCACGGCGAGGGTGGGGATGCTGGTCGGCGCCTGGGCTGCCTGGTTGCTCTGCTTGTTATCCTTCTGAGCGTCCTTGGAGTCCTTAGCGTCTTCGGCGGGAACCTCGGTGGCGATGCACTGCTGGTTCAGGCTGCCGGGCAGACCGGAGGACAGCACGCCGTTGCCGGTAATGCCGCCGCCGTTGCTGCTGGGCGCGCTAATGTTCTGGGCGTTGGAGCCCTTCACACTGGATCCCTTCGCGCTGGTGGCGTTGCCGTCCTTGTTTTCACCCTTGTCAGAGCCGTTATTGGTGTTGTCGGTGCCGCTGATAGCGGTAACACCAGATCCGCCCTGGGCCGCCTGCTCACCATTTGCCGCCGCCTTCGCGCCGTTCGGGTCGGTCACCTGCGCGGCGTTCTGACCGTTCACGGATCCATCCACGCGGCGAATACCGGTGGATGCGCTCGCCTCCGCAGATGCACTAGCCTCAGCACTTGCGGAGGTAGATGCGCTGGGGCTGCCGGTGGCGCTCTCGGTGGCGGTGGAGGTCGCCTCGGGGGTTTCGGTCGCTTCCTTCGTTGCCTCGCTGGTTGCTTCCTTCGCGGCGTTCTGCGCGTTCAGGAGCTTGAAGCCGTCCTCGGCGTTGGTGCCCACGGCGATGGTGTAGGTCGCCTCGGAGCTGACCGGGGTGCCGTCGGCAAGGGTTGCGGTGGCGCGGAACGTCAGCTGGTAGATGCCCTTGCGGGTGAATGCCCAGCTGAGGTGCTCGTGGCCGCCGGCGGTGATGGTGTGCGGTGCGAGCTGGTCGTTGGTGCTGAAGACGCGCGGGTTGTCGCGGTCGGATTCGGTGAAGACTTCGGCGCGGCCGCCTTCGGGTACGCTGCTGCGCACGAGTTCAAGGTTGATGGTGTCGCCCTTGAGAGCGCCGGGGCGGATTCCTTCCGCGCCGAGGCCGGGGTAGAGCAGGCCGCGGGTGCGGGTGGAGGGAATGTAGAAGATGTCGGTGCCTTCGGGGGCGATGTAGTCGTAGCCTGCGGCGACGGTGGTGTGTGCGTCTTCGACGTCGGGCAGATGGAAAACGGTGCGGGCGGGGTTGAATCGTCCCTGTTCGCCGGGTGCGGTGTCGGCTAGGGTGCCGAGGGTGAATCGGTTGCCGTCGAGGAAGGCGTTGAGCATTTCGGTGTGCACGCCGGCGATGACGTAGTCACCTTCGTAGTTGACGTAGGCGCGCGACTCGGTACCCGCCTGGGTGCCGGTCTGGTTTTCCTGTGCCTGTGCGGCGGTGAAGGTGCCGACCTGGGGGAGGGCGAGGGGCGCCCCGAGTGCGAGGGTGCATCCGAGGGTGGTTGCGCTGAGTAGGCTCAGGGGTTTGGTGCGTCCTTGCATGGTGGCTCCTTGGATGACTGCTCGTTGGCTGGCGCGCTACCCGGTGCTCCCGGGGGGGGTGCCCGGCGGCCTGTTGCCGGTTTCTCCCTTGCGGAAGGGGTGCACTCTGCCGTGTTTTCTCTTTGTGAATGTACGTGGTGTGCGTTTTTGGGCGCGCCTCTGCGCACATGTGTTTCTGAGAATCACTATACTCACTTAGGTTCTGAATGACAATTATTTGCAAAAGCGCTACGCTAAGAAAGAGAAAAATGAGAAAGGTTGTCATGAGCTCTCAGAAGCAGACCCAACGACGGGTCACCACACACACTCCCGCGCTCTTCATCCCCGGCGGCAAGCCCGCCCTCCGCCGCGCCGCCGCGTTCCTCTCCGCCGCAGCACTGCTCGCGCTCGCCGGTGCAGCCCCCTCCATCCCCGCCGCCGCGGGCCCCGACGACGGCAAAATCGTCACCACCAAGGGCCACGTCGACGCCCCCAAGGCATACTGGGACGAGCAGAACGGCACCTTCGTTCTCATGAACGAGGCGAACCCCTACAAGACCGGCGCAGACACCTACGAACTGGATAAGACCGTCAACTGGGTCGGCAAGGGCTACAGCGGCCGCGACGGCAAGTCACAGTACACCATGACCCTGGGCGACTCGCCCTCCCTGGCGTTCCTCGGCGAACCCGGCCAGACCCTCTACATGGCACCGCACCTGACCTCCGGCAACCAGGACCCCATCTGGGCTGGCCTGGGTGCCTCCGCTAAGGTGCCCACCGAACGCTTCCGTGACGGCGTGTTCGCCACCGACATTCTCTCGGTTGAGGGCCCCGGCCGCATGGAGCTCTTCCGCTACAACCCGGACGACGCCCCCGCCGACGTGTACCGCATGCTCTCCAGCAGCTCGAACGGTTGGCACTCCTGGCTGCTCGATAAGGGTAGCCACACGCACAACACCACGACCTTCACCCGCCCCGGCCGCTACGTGGTCACCTACCGCACCGTGGCGCGCTCCACCGACGGCCGCATCATCAGCTCCAAGCCGTCGAAGCTGGTCTGGCAGGTTGGCGGCATGCAGCCCACGCTCGGTGACGGCACCCCCACCGCCGTGCCCACCGTCGACCGCTACAATGCGGCACCCGTCGGTGACCTGGACGCCGCAAAGTACATGCTGTCCGTGGCGCCGCACCGCCTGGACGCCGACCCGGCAAAGAACAAGGACGCCGACGACAAGCTCAGCGACATCACCTTCACCGCCGCGAACAAGAACCTCAAGGGCACCCTGACCCTGTACAACAACGGCTACTTCCTGACCGACCTGCCGGTCGTGAATGGTACCGCCACCTGGTCTGAAATGCTCGGTAGCGAGGGCTCCCAGCTGCAGGCGGTCTTCACCCCCGACACCTCCGACGCGAACAGCGCGGAGGCGTCCCGCTGGATCTCGCACAAGCTCACCTACGAGCCCGGTAAGGCTGAGAGCGTGTACAGCGACGACGGTAACGGCTCCTGGCCCGAAGAAATCCCGGATCAGGCGAACACCGTACTCAGCACCCAGCAGTACACGCCGACCAGCATGGACTACGACGTGACCGTCACCCCGAACGGCAACGGTTTCAGCACCGTTGAGGTCCGCTTCAAGGACCCGAAGGTGCGCGGCTTCATGCGTGGCGGCTTCTACGCCCAGGATGACCCGGTCTACCCGTACCTCGACCTGGAAGGCTCCGTCGAGGATGGCGTGGCGCGCTTTACCTTCCGTGACGAGTCGTTCTACAAGGGCACGGCTCTGCGCGTGAAGATGCTGACCCACCCGGATATGAACGCTTCCGCCTCCACCACTGAGGTTGCGGCGAACTACGAGCCGGGCACCAAGTACACTGCGCACGGTGCTTTGGCTCCCGACAGCGCACCCATTAGCGATGCGCCGAAGCCTGCTCCGGTGGATCCGTCGCCGAGCGCTGAGCCTACCGTCGCGCCGACTGAAGCTCCTAGCGCTGAGCCGAGCGAGGCTCCTTCCGAGGCTCCGACTGCTGAGCCCAGCACCGTTCCGTCGGTGTCCCCCACCGAGGTTCCGACCGTGCCTGCGGTGCCGACCGCCTCCGCAGAGCCGAGCGTGCCTGCTCCGGCACCCTCCACTCCGGCACCCTCCACTCCGGCGCCGTCTAGCCCCGCGCCGGCACCGTCTAGCCCTGTGCCCGCGAACCCGACCCCGAGCGCACCGGCGCCCTCTGCTCAGCCGTCCACCCCCGGAACCCCCGGTAACCAGTGCGTGCCCGGTCAGATTGACGGCCGCACCAAGATTTCGCACGGCCACCTGGACATTCAGGCGACCTTGAAGGACCGCCAGCTGTCCGTGGGTCTGCGCGACGACAGCGGCATCATTGACGCTGATTCGACCGTGCGCCCGCTCGATTCGGTCGTGTGGACTGTCAGCGAGAACGCTCGCCGTGTGCGCACCGAACGTATGGCTGATGAGAAGCTGAACTTCATGGGCCCGGTCGGCACCGCCTTCTACGGTCTGCCGCAGACCCAGCAGAGCGGCCTGCCCTGGCCCGGCTACAACACGCAGGACATTGACTACTCGCAGCTGCGCGGCCCGGTGCGCCTGCACGTGGTTCCGAAGGTCATGCCTGAGGGTGCGCGCTTCGGCATGTTCACTGAGTCGCTGAATGGTGCGGATGTGCTGCTGGATTCGACGACCGGCAAGACCACGATCGACATTGATTACGCGACGCACGCGCACGCGAACTGGGTGTTCTCTGAGCCCGGCCAGTACATGTTTGACGTGCACTATTCCGCGACTCTGGCTGATGGTACTGAGGTGAACAGCCCTGTGCAGCAGCTTGCGGTTGCTGTGGGTAAGAAGGCGTCGGATGCGTGCTCGTTTGAGACTGCCGTGCCGAAGGACCCGAATGCGGCTAAGGACGACTTTAGTGGTGTGCGCCGTGTGGATTCGGCAACCCCGGGCGGTACCGCTGGTGCTAACCAGCCCGGCTCCGCGCAGTCTGGTACCGCACAGGGTGGTCAGTCCGGTCAGGCTGGTACTTCGGGTGCCACCGGTGGTGTGAACGCGCAGGGCTCCTCTGAGGGTTCGGCTGATGGTTCTGCTGGCGGCGTGTACCCGGGTGGTATCTCCGGCGGTGGTACCGGTGGCGGCTCGTTGGGTCAGTCTGGTGTGTCTGCTTCGTCTGGTGGCGTGAGCTCCCAGCAGGGCGGCCTGGCACGTACTGGTTTTGGTGCGGTGTCTGTGGCTGTGGGTGGCGCACTGGTGCTCGGTGCCGGTACTGTGATGGTGCTGCGTTCTCGCCGCCGCGCCTCCTAGCGTTCGCCGCGTGAGGATGCGCTGATACGGTGAAGCCCCCGTGGCTGAGAGGATGACTCTCGGCCGCGGGGGCTTTCTGTACTTTGGGGGTAATGCTGCGGGGTGCTACATATCAACGTCGGCTAGACCGGTTACCTTCTCACGACTCCTGAAATAGCCAACCGTCATATATTTATCATCCAGATAATCTACTCGAGCAACATCATTAGGGTTGTTCATATCAGGCCACCTATCGTTTTCAATACGGAACCGCACAATCGCCATCAGACGATAATTATTGTGAATAATCGGGCAGAAGGCGGCAATTAGTTTTCCGGATTTACTGTAGAAAGACACAAGATCCTGGTTGTCTGTAGAGGTTGCCTCATAGTATTCAATGCCGTCAATGGCGTTGAAGGGATAGACGGTCGTGCGTGCCGACCACATACGTTGCTCGATACCTTCGGGAGAAAGCTTCACATAAGCGACATGCACATAACGCAAAAAGGACATGAACATAGCCGATAGCAAAAAGCCCACTATGTCAACCCATATATCTATTGAATCCGGGCCGCCGTATATGTGGGCTACAAACGAAAGGCTGGGGAAGGCGGGGGTAAATATCATAATGAGAGCTTCGCCCTGATTAACTCGTCGAATATAAATACCCTCGCGCTGCCGCTTTTTATCTTTCCAGCGCTGCACTTCGTAATTGATGATGACGTAGAATGTCGCAACTGTCGCGACTAGAGCGAAGATACCCCAGAAGATAATGAGGAAAGTGCGCATGGTGGGTTCTCGTTTCGTGTGGTTGGTGAATAGGGTTCGGTGTTTGGGTCTATCGTATCGGCAACCGTGCGACGCTACATCTTGATGTCCGCTAGGCCGGTGATTTTGTTGCGCCTTCTATACAGCTTCCTGAACAGGGGTCGGGTCCACTCGAGGTTATCCCACGTATCAACCCACGCCAGATCTTGCGGGTTCCGCATATCGGGCCACCGGTCGAACTCGAGCCTGAACCGTACGATTGCCAGCAGACGGTGGTTCTTGCCAACGGGGTCAAGCTTGGCGATTTGCTTACCTTTCTTGGTATAGAAGGTGGCACTGTCGGTTTCTTCCCCATCCCAATCCTCCGCCTCCGCCGTACCTTGGAAGTAGAAAACCTGGTCGATAGCCCTAATCGGGTAGGGGGTCACGGTAGCGAACGGTGAGAGCTTCTGCTCCACAGTGTCGGGCGTGATTTTCGTGTACACCAGGTGAACGTGCAGAAGGTGGTAGAGGAAGACCAGCAGCAGGATGAATATCAGGAGGTTGAAGAGGATACCGAGCTCTGCCTGCGTGTAGAGGTAGAACGCGAAGAAACCTGCCGGGAGTATGGGTGTGAGAAGGCTTATGAGTGCTTCACGGCGGGGCACGCGCGTAATGTAGATGCCTTCGTCGCGGAGCTCCATGTCCTGGCGCAGGTGCCTATCATGCAGGACAACGACAATGATGGCGCCGATGATTGATGCGAGGGTGCAGGTGCCCCAGAGTAGAAGGAAAAAGGTGTGCATGATGCGTGCTCCTCTTTCGCGGTGGTGGTGGTGTTCGCGCCGGTTGTGGCTCTTTGGATGTAGGGGGTAGTCGGCGCTTATCGAGCGAGCTACATGTCGACGTCGGCGAGGCCAGTGACCTTATTGCGTTCCCTAAAATACGGAATGGTCTCGTATCCGTTATCCAGTGAATCAACTTGAGCCATGTCATTCGGCTTGTCCATATCTGGCCAGCGGTCATTATCAATCCTGAACCGCACGATTGCCAAGAGGCGGTAATTCCTATGAATGATGGGGGCAGAAGGCGGCAATATGCTCACCTGATTTTGTGTAGAAACCAACTATGTCTTGATCGTCGTTAGAAATTGCTTCACGATAGGTGACAGTATTAATCACGTTGAACGGATATACGGTTGGGTTTGGGGAAAGAACTCTCTGTTCAACACCATCAGGGGATACTTTTATATATGCAACATGGATATAGTAGGAAAGCGCAAGGAAACAAGCTGTGAAAAATATAAATATAATATTAAAGAAAATTCCCATATTTCCACTATGGCGATTAGCCATATATGCAACGAAAGGGAAAGGGATAGTAAATATACATGAGTATGCCTCAAAGCGATTGACTCGCCTAATGTAAATTCCCTGTTCTTCTTTTTTCTTATCTTGGTGTCGATTAATCTCGTACCTAATAATGATATAGGGGATAGAGGCAATGGAGAGCACTAAAATAATTCCCCAGAAAATAATAAAAATGGTATCTAACATGTTTTACTCCGCCTCCTGAACGCTAGCATGAGAAGAGGAATCCGCGTCTTCGTTCTCAGGAATGGTGATACCCACGGTGACGTACCTCTTCACCGACCACGCATTCATCGCCACCGACGCCGCGAAGAACAGTGCAGGCAACAACTCCAGACGAACCAGCGAATAGCCCAGGTACCCGAGCGCAATACACGCCGCCAGGCCAGCCACGCCAATACACACGGCACGCAGGGTGCGGTACCCCTCAGACCCCTCCTCAAAGCGGGTGCCCTGCAGGTAGAAGAGGCCCTCACGCACAACACGCAGGAACCCCGGAGTCAGGAAAAGCGCAACCGCTAGAGCCGCCGGATCATAGCCTGCAGTCATGAAACTGGTCAGGGGAACCACGAGGCACAGAACCGTGAAAATAGCCGCTGATATAACGCCCACTCGGGTTGAGCGCCTGTCCATCTGCTCCATGCGGTGCAGGTCAGGAATATCCTCGTTAGGCTCAGTAGGCTGAATGAGGAAGTAGGTAATGAACATTCCACCAGCCATGTACCAGGAGGCAAAGTTCGTCTCAGGGGTCCACAGCATTGCATCCGCAGTGCGCAGTACCCCAAAAGCGGTTAGAACCGTCACTAGAATCAAGCCTGCCGCGCTGATGGAGTGAACGAAGATAAAGAAGTGGTGGAAGAGACCGCCATTTGCTTCATAGCCGTAGCTTTTACTACGCACCGTATCTATGGCTGAGAGGCCTATAGGACCTGCAACGAAGAACATTGCACCCCAGGGCCAAACGTCAATAACACTCATCCCTAGTGATGCAAGGGCCATGAAGATAAAGGCGAACCAGAGGCAAATAAGCCATAGGATTCTTAAGGTTTCAGAGATAGCGTTCATGCTATTTCCCTTTCAACTATTTGGACTCTGCTGCGGCACGGTCGAGGATGCGCTGCAGGTGCTCCGGGATCTGTCGGTACTCCCCAGCCTCGGGGGAGCCAATCTCATACTTGCGGGCGTAGCAGATGACCTTAATCAGGGCGTCCATGTCCTCGTAATCACCGAACTCTACGAAGAGCTCAGGGATGTACTTGGGCGGCCAAACACCGTAACGCTCGCGGAAGAGAATCATGTGGTAGATATAAGTTGCATCAAAGAAGACGGGGCTGAAACCCAGGCGGTAGCGTCCCATCTGGCTACTGCTGATGAGTAGGTGTCCGCCTTTACCGTTGACCTGCATGTGTATTTTGGTGATGCTGCTGTAGTCGAACTCGCGGGTTTTGAATCGCCAGTTCCGCCATTTCACGGAGGTCTCATTCTGCTGGATGTAGAAAGAATGGACATGGATGGACATAAGCCAAAAACAGGACCCTACGATACTTCCAAAGATGAGGAAAAATATGAAATCTTCAAGCGTTTCTGAAATCCAGAGGGGCACCAAAAAACACACAAAAAGCGTGAAAAAATCCAGGCAAACAACAGCCAGCAGCGGCTTTTTCTGTCGCTGCCCCAGAGGAATGTAGCCTTTGGGGCGGTTGAGTCCTATGGAGCCGTTGGTGACGGTTTCGGCAAGAAATTTTCTGAGCATGAAATGTCCTAGTGTGGTGGTTGGTTACATGTAGACGTCGGCAAGGCCGGAGACCTTCTCCAAATCCTCAAAATAACGAATCGTCCTCGAGGCACAATCCAAGAAATCTACCTGCGCCACATCATCCGGGTTGTCCATGTCAGGCCAACGCTCGTTCTCAATCCTGAACCGTA
>ERZ1674204.8-NODE-8-length-23101-cov-9.583095_pt1 | contig 23101 bp, 16 predicted proteins | sample MGYA00581296_ERZ1674204 | MGnify/ENA primary metagenome ERZ1674204 (study PRJEB41354, sample SAMEA4873331) | human saliva metagenome | biome: human-associated habitat [ENVO:00009003]; feature: mouth environment [ENVO:08000002]; material: saliva material...
GTATATTTCATGCGAAAAACCGGGCGGGTGCACCCTCCATAAGGAGAGCGCACCCGCCCGGTTTCGTGACTCTAAAAGCTGGCACCTATATGACTTGCCGCCATAAGTAGGCTGCAGTTTAGACGCTACGACTTAGATGGTTGCAGCTTAGATGTTGCCTTCGCCGTTTTCCAGGAATGAGCGGATGAACCACTGGAACTTCTCCAGCTCAGCGGTCTGACCGATCAGCAGATCCTCGGTGACGGGGTCGGACTCGCCAGCGAATGCAATCGCGTTGCGGTGAGCCTCAATCACGCGGGTGTAGACGTCGTTCAGGGCGCGCAGGTGAGCGGGGACGGGTGCGCGGCCAACCGCGTAGTCCTCGACGGTGCGCTGTGCGACCAGTGCGCCAGCCAGACCGTTGGGGGCTGCGCCCAGGGTTGCCATACGCTCTGCGATGGCGTCGACGAATTCGCGGACGGTGTCGACCTGGGGGTCAATCATTTCGTGAACGGCGATGAAGCCGGGGCCGGTCACGTTCCAGTGAGCGTGCTTCAGCAGCAGGTGCAGGTCATTCAGGTCGTGCAGACGTGCCTGGAGAACCTCGGAAATGCCCTTGCCTTCTTCGATGGTCAGGCCGGGTGCGGTGTAGTTTGCGAATGCCATGATGGTCTCCTTCATGATGCTGTGATGCTTGTGGTCCGGTGAGGTTTGTATTCCCACCGAAGTCGTTATTGATTAGTAAATCATTTTAAGGAACTGCTGTCAAGCTTATTTTGAGTATTTCGTAATAAGTTGTCATCTGCCTGTTGTGTCGCCCTCAAGTCCTCACTCAAAAGCTCCTGCTTAAACCCACACGGCTCACCGCCCAAGCATGCATAAAGGGCGGGATGTGCGGTATCTCGTATCACGCATCCCGCCCTTTAGGGTGAAGCGTATTCAGTTTTCGTGCAGAGCTTTCTCTGCCGGGCTTCCAGTGTGTGAACCAAGCGGCTACGCCAGCGCGCGAACCGCCTCCAGGGTCAGCTCCTCATGCTTGAGGCGCACGGTGCCCAGCTCCGCCGGAACCTCCAGCTCGCCCGGCACAACAATGACACGCATACCCGCCGCGGTCGCACTGCGCACGCCCGACGGGGAGTCCTCAAGAGCCACGCACTGAGTCGGATCAACACCCAGACGCTCCGCCGCCAAAAGATAGGGCTGCGGGTTCGGCTTGGGGTGGGTGGTCTCATCATTGCCAATAACCACCGAGAACGTGCCCTCGGGTGCCGCATCCGCGGTGCGGCGAGCCACGGAAGTGGTCGCATTCGTGACGACTGCCGCCGGAATCTGCGCGTCGCGAACCTCCGAGAGGAAGCGCTCAATGCCGGGCAGGAATTCGACCGGCTGCTGCGCCAGGGTTTCGTGCACCTTCGCCACCAGTCGATCGTTAATCTCCTCGTCTGGCAGGTTTACGCCGCGCTCGCGCAGGCGATCCAGGGTGAACTGCATGGATAGGCCCAGGCAGTCGAGGGTGTCCTGCTCGGTCCAGGTGCCGCCAAATTCTGCGGTGAGAGCAACCTTTGCGGCAGCCCATACGGGTTCGGTATCGACGAGGGTTCCGTCGTGGTCGAAGAGAATGGCGGCGGGGAAGGTGTTCGTAGTCGTCATGTCATTAAGCCTACCGGTTTATTTCTGGGGCGAGCGTAGCACGGCGTCCCCAATCGTCACCAAAAAATCCGTACCCGCGTTCTGGGGGTTCTTGGCGATAGTGAGCAGCGCATCGGCAACGTCTTCACGGGCAATCGTCGGAATGCCCGGAGTTCGCTCGACGCTCGCCATATCAAACACCTTCACCCCGCCCTTACCGGGCTTGTCGGTCAGCCTGCCCGGATGAGCACGCGAAATATACGGCTGATATTCGACAACCAGGGCGTCCGCCTTAACCTTGTCGGTAAAAATGCCGCGCATGATGACCTTGCATACCAGGCGCATGGGGAGGGATGCGGTCCGTACCGTATCGCCCACACCGTAGGCGCTCATCAGAACGCAGTGCTTCACGCCTGCGCCCGTGACCGCCTCCATGATGAGAGGCAGGCGCTCCTGCATGAACGTGGAGGAGAGAAATTCTCGCACCGTGGCTTTCTGCCCCAGGATGCTCACCATGACGTCCTGTCCGGAGGATACTGCGGCGAGTCGCTCGGCATCATCTAGAATGCCGGGGGTAATCGTGAGGTTCGGGTGGGTTCCCAGTAGTGTTCGCGCCTTATGGGGGTTGCGCACATAGGCGGTGACGGTGTGCCCCTGTTCTAGTGCTTTGCGGGTGAAGAAGTAACCAGTGCGGCCGGTTGCGCCTAGAACCAGTATTTTCATGTGGGTCCCCATTCGTGACTGTAATTGTTGCGGGAGCCCGCAAGCGCCCAGCCTCGCAAGTACCCAGTCCGGTCAGTATAACAATGCGGTTTTGACTGGGGCTTTTGTTCGGGGCTTTTGTTCGGGCGGCAGGGGGTGTGAGGTGGGGCGAAAAATACGAAAATTTTTTTGCAGGAGGCTTGCGAAACATAATTGAGTGGAGTAGACTCAAGTTATGTAATGCAGGGGCGCATAGGATAAGCCCCTCGAAATACGAAAGGAACACCATGGACAACAAGTTCACGACCAAGAGTCAAGAAGTCATCTCGGCGGCAAATACTAACGCTCAAACCGCCGGCAACCCCACTATTGAAACCGCACACATCCTCAAGGCCCTCATGGACCAGCGCGAAGGCGTCGCCGTAGCAGTCCTCAAGGCTGCAGGCCTGGATGTGGACGCTATCTCCGAGGCGGCATCCGCTGAAATCAAGAAGCTGCCGAAGGCATCCGGTGCCTCCGTGCAGAACGCCTCCCTCAGCCGTGCAGCGCTTTCTGCTCTGCAGGCGGCACAGACCCGTGCCCAGGGCTTCGGAGATACCTACGTTTCTACCGAAATGATCCTGCTCGGCATTGCCAGCGGAACCGATAGCACCGCAACCGCAATGCACAAGCTCGGCGCTACCGCAGAGCTCATCGCACAGACCATCCCCAACGTCCGAGGAGACCGCACCGTGGACACCCCTGACCCCGAAGGCACCTTCCAGGCGCTCGAAAAGTACGGCACCGACCTGACCGCCATTGCCCGCGCAGGCAAGCTTGACCCGGTCATTGGCCGTGACTCTGAGATTCGCCGCGTTGTGCAGGTGCTCTCCCGCCGAACCAAGAACAACCCCGTTCTGATTGGTGAGCCCGGTGTTGGTAAGACCGCCGTCGTGGAAGGCCTGGCGCAGCGCATGGTTTCTGGCGACGTGCCCGAATCCCTGCGCGGCAAGACCCTCATCAGCCTGGACCTGGGCTCCATGGTCGCAGGCGCAAAGTACCGCGGTGAATTTGAGGAGCGCCTGAAGGCAGTCCTCGAAGAAATCAAGAAGTCCGAGGGTCAGATCGTGACCTTCATCGACGAGATTCACACCGTTGTCGGTGCTGGCGCATCCGAAGGCTCCATGGACGCAGGCAACATGCTCAAGCCCATGCTTGCCCGTGGCGAGCTGCGCCTGATCGGTGCCACCACCCTGGATGAGTACCGCGAGAACATTGAGAAGGACCCCGCCCTGGAGCGCCGCTTCCAGCAGGTGTACGTGGGCGAGCCCAGCGTAGATGACACCATCGGTATTCTGCGCGGTCTGAAGGAACGCTACGAGGCACACCACAAGGTGCAGATTGCTGACTCCGCGTTGGTTGCCGCAGCAACCCTGTCTAACCGTTACATTCCCTCCCGTCAGTTGCCGGACAAGGCAATTGACCTGATTGACGAGGCTGCATCCCGCTTGCGCATGGAAATTGACTCCGCACCGGAGGAAATCGACCAGCTGCGCCGCGCCGTGGACCGCCTCACCATGGAGGAACTGGCACTTGCCGACGAGACCGATCCCGCATCGGTTGAGCGTCTGGAAGCGTTGCGCAAGGACATGGCTGACAAGAAGGAACAGCTCGACGCCCTCAACGCTCGTTGGGAGGCCGAGAAGGCTAGCCTGAACCGTGTGGGTGACATCAAGACCCAGATTGACGAGCTGCGTTCCCGCGCAGAGGTTGCACAGCGCGAGGGTAACCTCGCTGAGGCATCCCGCCTGCTCTACGGCGAGATTCCCGCAAAGCAGGCTGAGCTGGAAGAAGCACAGCGCGCCGAGGACACCGCCAAGAACGAGTCCATGGTCTCCGAAGAGGTCACCGCGGACGATATTGCCGAGGTGATTTCCTCCTGGACCGGCATTCCCGCAGGCCGCATGATGCAGGGTGAGTCCGAGAAGCTGCTCGAAATGGAGAAGCGTATCGGTGCCCGCCTCATCGGTCAGGAAGCCGCCGTGGTGGCTGTCTCTGACGCTGTGCGCCGTGCCCGGGCCGGTATTTCCGACCCGAACCGCCCGATTGGTTCCTTCCTGTTCCTGGGCCCGACCGGTGTTGGTAAGACCGAGCTGGCTAAGGCACTGGCTGAGTTCCAGTTCGATGACGAGCGTGCCCTGGTACGCATCGACATGAGCGAGTACTCCGAGAAGCACACCGTGTCCCGCCTGGTCGGTGCCCCTCCCGGATACGTTGGCCACGAAGAGGGCGGTCAGCTGACCGAGGCTGTACGCCGTCGCCCCTACTCGGTGGTCCTGCTCGACGAGGTTGAGAAGGCGCACCCCGAGGTCTTCGACATCCTGCTGCAGGTACTCGATGACGGCCGCCTGACCGACGGCCAGGGCCGCACCGTGGACTTCCGCAACGTCATCCTGATTCTGACCTCGAACCTCGGTTCGCAGTACCTGGTCAACCAGGATTTGCCCTTCGAGGAGCGATCCGAGAAGGCGTTGGAGGTTGTTCACCAGGCATTCCGCCCCGAGTTCCTGAACCGACTGGACGACATCATCATGTTCCAGCCCCTGTCGGCTGAGAACCTGGGCCAGATCGTGGGCCTGCAGATCAAGAGCATGGCTAAGCGTCTGGAGGACCGCCGCCTCACCCTGAACGTGACCGAGGCAGCCCTCGAGTGGCTGGGTAAGACCGGCTACGACCCGGCATTCGGTGCCCGCCCGCTGCGCCGCCTGGTTCAGCGTGAGATTGGCGACCGCCTGGCTCGCGGCATCCTCTCCGGCGCTATCCACGACGGCGACACCGTGACCGTGGACGTGAATCCGGACGTTGCCAGCGATGGCCTGTCGGTGACCTCCGAGCGTGAGCAGAAGGCTGAGAACTAAGCTTAACCGGTCTGCTGGGCGGACTTAGCCTGTGGCTGAGTTTGCATATTCGAAACCATAAGAAATAGGCTGTGGGGTACCCTCGAAAGGGGTGCCCCACAGCCGTTTAACGCGTTAGAACCGCGCTGAACCGCACTAGTACACAGAGCATTGAGGAGAAGAATGGACCGCTGGACTGACCACCAGAACTTCGCCGCCGCCGGTGAGCAGCGCGAAGAAATCGCCTCCGTGCACCGTGCCGCAATCCGCTCGATTCAGCGCGTTGTCTCTGAGAACGCCACCCCGCACGACGAAGAATACGCCTCCGCGGGTATTGCCGAGCTACTCAAGGCCGGTAAGGTCCTCGTGCTCACCGGCGCGGGAGTGAGCACCGAATCCGGCATCCCCGATTACCGCGGCCCCGGCGGATCCCTGCACGATCACCGCCCCATGACCTACCAGGAATTCCGCTACGATGACGCCGCCCGCCAACGCTACTGGGCGCGCTCCTACGTGGGTTGGCGCCGCATGCGCCGCGCCGAACCGAACCGCGCCCACTATGCGCTCGCCGAGCTGGAGCAGCTGGGCGCCGTGAGCGGCGTGATTACGCAGAACGTGGATGGGCTGCACGCCCGCGCTGGAAGCTCCCGTCTGCTGGCACTGCACGGTGACCTCTCCCGTATTGTGTGCCTGGACTGCGGGCAGGACGAGAGCCGCGAAAGCCTGGATGCACGCCTGGACGCGGCGAACCCCGGCTACCTGGCGCGCCTTGATAACGAAGAGCTGCGCGTGAACCCTGACGGTGACGTGGAGCTGGACGAGCGCTATATTCGCGATTTTCAGATGGTGCCCTGCATCGCCTGCGGTTCGACCCGCCTCAAGCCGGATGTGGTGTACTTTGGCGAGTCCGTGCCCGCCGAACGTAAGGCGCTCAAGGACGCCATGCTCGCTGAATGTTCGGCGCTGCTGGTGGTGGGCTCCTCGGTGGCGGTTATGAGCAGCTACAAGATTGTGTTGGAGGCTCTGCGTGCCGGCAAGCCGGTCGCTGTCATCAATGGCGGCCCCGGTCGTGCGGATGCGAAGGCTACCTACCTGTGGCGCAGCGGCGTGGGTGAGGCGCTGGAACTCATGCTCGACGCCGTTGACGTTTAAGGTTGCCGGAGTCGTTGCAGAGGTCTAGGCTGCGCTGTTTTCCAGTGAATGCTGTTTCTCTAGCGAATTTTGCCGCGCGTGCACTGACCTGTAGATGACCCGCTGTTAACTGCACGAAAGTGCTATTTTGTGTTGCAAGTCATTGCAAATAGCCCCTGGACAGGCGGATACACCCACCGTGCGGGGATAGAATGATGGGATGGACATTCGACACACTATCACTCGCTTCGGTGCCACCGCCCTGATTGGTTGCGGTCTGGCGGTCACCGCAATCCCCGCAACTTTCGCTCAGAACGGTGAGGAGTCCGTCACCTACGTCTACGCCGACAAGGCAACCTCCCACATCTCTGAGGTCTGGTACAAGGGCGAAACCCTGAAGATTACCGGCGAAGGCTTCCTGACCCAGGACGGCACCTCCGGCTCCACCATCGCCATTAAGCTGAACAAGGGCACCGTCAAGATTGACGGCAAGGACTACCTGGAAGTTCAGGCTGATGAGAAGGGCAACTTCTCCGTTTCCATTCCCTGGCAGAGCGACCTGGACGATCGCATCTCCGTGGACGTCTACCTGCTCTCCGGTTCCCTGAAGGACAACGACACCGCTCGCGGCGGCAAGGCAGCCACCGTGAAGATTGCGGCTCGCTCCGTTCAGGAAGCAACCCCCTCCGCTACCGCATCTGCGAGCGCTTCGGCAACTGCTTCGGCAACCGCTTCTGTGGTGGCTACCCCCTCCGCTTCTGTGGTGCCTTCCGCATCCGCTACCGCCTCTGTAACCCCCTCCGCTTCCGCGACTGCTTCGGCTTCTGCCGTTGATGAGGTTGTTGCCTCCGTGGATGCAGAGATCAAGAACCGCGCCGATGAGAAGGCGTCCGCTACCGCTTCGGTGAGCCCCTCGGCTACCGCATCGGCTTCTGTGGTGGCGACCCCCTCCGCTTCGGCACCTGCTACCGAGTCGGCTGCTGCTAATCAGAACGCAGCCGTTGCGAACGAGGCGAAGGATCAGCTGGGTGATTCCGCCTCCGCTACCGAGCAGGTGACTGCTTCGGCTGAGAGCACTCGCTTCGCGAACTGTGCAGAGGTTGCGGCCGCTGGCCTGGCGCCCATGCATAAGAGCCACCCGGACTTCCGCCAGAAGTTCGATAATGACAAGAATGATTGGGGCTGCGAGGTCATTAACAGCGAGGTGACCGACGGTTCCTCCTCCAACAGCTCCTCGGGTTCTTCTTCCCGTAACTCGGGCGGCCTGGACAACCTGGGCGGCGGCTCCTCCTCTTCGAGCAGCTACACTTCGAGCCGCGCTCAGCGCTCTTCTCTGGCTAACACCGGTGCTTCTAACGCCTTCACCATTGCTGGTATGGGTCTGGTAGCTCTGGGCCTGGGTGTTGCTGGCGTGTCTGCTGTGCGTAAGCGCAAGAACTCCTAAGAACTGTTGCCGCCGCCGGGTGCGGTGTGCATGAGGGTCCCTTCCCCTGAATGCTTTTGAGCGTTCAGGCGGAAGGGATTTTCGCGTTTAACGGGGTGGTTTTTTGCTGTTGGGTTGTGCTGATGGGATGGGGTATGTACTTGCTAGTTTCTTCAATGTGGGGTTGAGAGTTTGGGTGTGCACGGCGGTGCAAAAGGCTTATATAGTTCAACCATGCCTTCAAGAAACCTTCAAGAAAAATATATTTTGTGAGTTAGGTCATGATAAATTGACGTCTTGGGGGCCGGTATCCTAAGCTTCGCTCGTTAGAATGGGGGCATGAACATTCGAAACAACATTGCACGCATCGGTGCCACCGCCCTCATCGGCTGTGGCCTCGTTGCTACTTCCGTCCCCGCGACCTTCGCTGTTGAAGGCGCACCTCAGGTTGTCCACACCTACGCAGACTCTGCACAGTTCATCGCCCCCGACGTATGGGTTGAGGGTCAGGGTCTGAACATTGGCGGCGAGGGCTTCAAGACCGCTGACGGCACCTCCGGTTCCGTCCTGGCACTGAAGCTGAACAAGGGTGCCGTCAAGATTAATGGCCAGGACTACCTGGAAATCCACGCTGACGCGGCTGGCAACTTCTCCGTTACCATCCCTTGGCAGGCAGAGCTGCACGGCAGCGTTTCCGTCGACATTTACCTGCTGTCCGGCTCCCTGAAGGACGGTGACGTTCCCCGCGGCGGTAAGGCAGCTACCGTGACCATTAAGGTTGCAGAGCAGCCCGCTCCCTCCGAGGCGCCCACCCCCGCTCCTTCTCAGGACCCGACCCCGGCTCCTTCCGAGAACCCGACTCCGACCCCCTCCGAGGACTCGACCCCGGCTCCGACCCAGGATCCGACCACTGAGGCTCCCAAGCCTGCTGACGAGACCTCCGCTCCCGCAGTTGAGGACGCTAAGGAAACCAAGCCTGCTGAGGATCAGAAGCCTGCCGAAGAGCAGAAGTCTGACGAGAACGCAGCTCCGGCTCCCCAGCCTTCCGAGAGCTTCCGCTTCCAGAACTGCGCTGACGTTGAGGCAGCAGGTCTGGCGCCGATTCACAAGAGCCACCCGGATTACCGTGAGAAGTTCAACGCTGATGGCGACGACTATGGTTGCGAGCAGCCCGTTGACTACGAGAACTCCAAGAAGTCTGACAGCGTTTCGCTGAGCTCCGGCTCGAACGACAACCTGGGCTCCGGTTCCTCGAACGCATCCTCCAAGAACTCTTCTTCCCTGGCTAAGACTGGTGCATCCGACGCGATGACCGCTGCTGGCCTGGGCCTGATTGCTCTGGGTGCCGGTGGCGCGACCATCGTGGCAACCCGTATGCGCAAGAAGGCATAATAACGCCTAGTCGCTAAGTTTTTAGCTGCTTTTATGGGCTCCCTCCATATCGGAGGGAGCCCATTTTTTGTGCTTTTTGAGGCTGTGGGGGATGCTGAGGGAGACGCGAAAAAGCACAAAATTACGGACAAATAGCGCTACTGACAAGGCTATTTATCAGAGACACATAACACTTATCTCTAAGTTAAGGTGAGCACAGGGTAAACACAGACTCGCACGGGAATCTAGATACTACCAAGAACGCACAGCTCGAAGCTGAAGAACAGACAGCGACGAGTACCGCGAACATCACGACACGACATCTGGAGCACCCAATGACTATTCTGACCATGGCGATTGCCGATGCCATAGCCATCGCAGCTCTCTGCACCCTCTACATGGTGCGGCACCGCAACCGCGAACTGATGATTTCCTACGCGGTCATCAACGCCGGCATCTTCACCGTCTCGGTGGCGCTGGTATCCGCCGGATCGAACGCATCCGCTATGGGTATGGGCCTCTTCGGTGTCCTGTCGATTATCCGATTGCGTTCCACCGCCCTGAGCCAGCGCGAGGTGGGTTACTACTTCGTAGCCCTCTCGGTCGGCATGATCGCAGGTGTGAACATTGACCCCGCCTACATTGCTTTCAGCCTTATGGCGGCTCTCATTCTCCTGATCGCGGTCCTCGACTCGCGTAGCGCCCCGATCTCTACCGACCAGACTCAGACCGTCACCGCCGATCGTGCGATTAGCGACGAGGAAGAGCTCAAGGCTTACCTGAGCGCTCGCCTGGGTTACACCGTCACCTCGGCGAAGATTACCGAGCTGGACATGGTGAACAACCTGACCCGCGCCACCGTCACCTACCAGCCCAAGGAAACCACCGAGGGCGGCACCCCCGCGGCGGTGGAGGCGGCACCGGCTAACGCAGTACTGATGGGGGCTCAGCCTGTAGCACCCCAGCCCGTAGCAGCTCAGCCTGTCGTAGCTCAGACGGTAGCATCGCAGGCTCCTGCGGCTTACCCGGCAGCACCTCAGGTTCCCACCGCCGAGGCGCACACCACCCTGGACACCCGGATGGTTCCGCTCCAGCGCACCCCGGTGGGCAAGTAAGACCAGCCGGTATAAAAGCCTCCGATTCACTCCAACTGCACAAACATCTCCGATACCCACGACACGCCGCCCCCCCAGCGCACAGCACGCAGGGACGGCACCCCAGAAGGACGAAGACCCATGACTAACGCAGCCGCAAATATCATCCCCGCAGAGTGGAAGAGCATCAGCCTCAAAGCTATGAACGAGAAGGCAGCCATGCAGACCCGCGTGGACCGCAAGTACATTGTCGACGCAGAAACCGCCGCTAAGGTACTCTCCACGCTCGACGCAGACGCCTCCGTCATGGAAATCAAGGGCCAGCGCGACTTCGCCTACGACTCGGTCTACTTTGATACCCCGCAGATGCAGAGCTACCACTCGGCAGCCTACAGCCGCGACGACACCTTCAAGATCCGTACCCGTAGCTACCTGGACTCGAAGCTGACCTTCCTGGAGGTCAAGACCGACGGTGAGCAGGATATGACCGTCAAGAAGCGTATCCCGTACACCTTCGAGAACCGCGATACGCTCACCGCGGAAGGTCACGAGTACATCACCGCAGCACTCGGCGATATTCTCGCCGGTCCCGTGCACAAGCTAGAGGCAGTTCTGACCACCGGTTACCGACGTACCACGGTCTTCCTGCCGCAGAGCGAGAAGAACCCGGTCGCCTCCCGTATGACCGTAGATAACGCCCTGACCTGGACCCCTCTGTCCGAGAACATCCTCATGGCGGGCGTGAACTACCGCAACTTCCACGGCAACCTGGTTGGCACCACCTACGGCCTGCCGAATGCGGTCATCATCGAAACCAAGTCCGGCGTGGAGCCCTCCGTGGCAGACCAGCACCTCTGGGATGCGGGCATCACCCCCGCGAAGATTTCCAAGTTTGCAACCGGTATGGCGGCGTTGAACCCGCAGCTGGCAAGCAACAAGTGGGAAGAAACCCTGAAGAACTGGATGCACCTGGAACCGGTCGACGGCACCCGCCTGAACGTGGGCGACATGACCGAAGAGGATTACCAGAAGCTGCTGACCGAGCGTTTCGCAGCCGCCTAAAACGGCAATCTGGCTAAAACGGCAGTCTGGGATGCGCGGGTAGGGTAGAGCACCTACCTTACCCGCACCCCCCTAGCCCGCTGAATCCCGAATCTAACCCCGAACGAATCTAATCCCCGAACTAAGCACAATATCGGCTGTATTCGCCCCACACAGGCAATAACCGCTCTCACACATATTCACATTTCACATACGTCTTACCCCTGTGGCGCTGGCTCTACGCGAGTAGTCACCCAAACACAAAGGAAAACCCGTGAAAAAGAGCAATATGATTAAGAGCGCAACCTCCATTACCCTCCTGGCAGCCCTGGCGTTGACCGGCTGCTCGGCAACCTCGGCATCGAATGCCAGCGCTTCGAGTGCAACCAGCACCTCCGCTTCGAGCACTTCGGGCACCACGTCGAAGGTGGCAGACTCCTTCTCCACCGACGTGAAGAGCGGCGCGAAGCTCGCCGAGGACACCCACTACTCCGCGAAGGATCTGACCTGGGATTCCTCCAGCGAAGTTACTATCGATCTTTCTAACCCGACCGCGACCGACGGCGTGACCGTCAGCGACGGCGTCATCACCATCACCAAGGCGGGCAACTACAAGCTCACCGGCACCTACGAGGGCCAGATTAAGGTTGAGGCAGCCGACAGCGACATGGTCCGCCTGATCCTGAACAACGCGACAATCACCAACTCCACCGGTGCAGCTATCAACGTTGTTGAGGCGGACGAAGTCGTTATCTACACCGCCTCGGGTACCACCAACACCGTCTCTGACGGCTCCTCCTACTCGGATACCGCCAGCGGCAGCCCCGACGCAGCTATCTACTCCAAGAGCGACCTGACCCTGGCGGGCGAAGGCACCCTGAAGGTTGAAGGTAAGTACGAAGAGGGTATCCACACCTCTGACGGCCTGGTCATTGCCTCCGGCACCCTGGAAGTGAACGCGGCAAACACCGGCATCAAGGGTAAGGACTACGTCGATATCCTGGACGGCACCGTAACCGTGACCGCCACCAAGGACGGCATCAAAGCAACCAATGACACCGACGGCAACCGCGGCTGGGTACGCCTGAGCGGCGATACCGTGAACATCTCCGCAGGTGACGACGGCTTCAAGGCCGAGCGCGTGCTGGAGATTTCGGGCGGTACCCTGAACATTACCGAGTCGAACGAGGGTATTGAGGCGCAGTACATCAACATCCTGGACGGCACCGTGAACGTGACCAGCTCCGATGACGGTATCAACGCCTCGTACAGCACTACGACTACCACCGACTCGACCAGCACTAGCTCGACCGGTACTGAGTCGACTACTGCAACCTCGACTAAGCAGAGCGCGCAGAACGGCCAGAACTCTGCACCCCAGGCGCCCAGTGGTAGCGCAGGCCAGGCTCCGGCAGGCGGCCAGGCACCCTCCGGTAACATGGGTCAGCCCCCGGCTGGCGGTGGTGCAGGCGGCGGCATGGGCGGTGGCGGCGGCACCTTCGAGGTGGTTGACGCAACCATCAACATCTCCGGCGGTACCGTCACCGTGAACGCGAACGGCGACGGCATCGACTCCAACGGTACGGCAACCCTCTCCGGTGGCACGCTGATCGTGAACGGTCCCTTCACCGGCGGTAACGCATCCCTGGACACCAACGGCAACCTGCTGCTCAACGGCACGACCGTGGCCGCGGGTAACTCCGGTGACATGTTCGAGGCGCCCGCGACCAACTCCACCAGCGGCTACGTGAAGATCAGCAACGTATCGAACCTGAGCGCTGGCACCACCGTACAGGTGACCGACTCCTCCGGTACCGTGGTGGCGAACTACAAGGTGACGAACTCCAGCACCGCGTTGATTCTGGTCTCCAGCTCCAAGATCACCAAGGGCGAGAGCTACACCGTGTACACCACCACCGATAGCGTGGATGCCTCCAGCACCACCCTGGCTTCTAACGCCACCTCGCTGGGCTCCTTCACCGCAAGCTAAGCGGCAGGAGTGCCCCTCAAGCCCCGTGCTGGATGTCATGACCGGCACGGTACCCTCTCTGAACCCGGTCTTGTGAGTGAGCCGGAGGCAGAGACACCCGCCCCGCATTGGATGTAGTGATATATCCGGTGCGGGGCTACGTGTTATATAGGGTGTGTGGCGTCTGGGGCAAAAAAGCCGCGGGTGCAAAATAAAACGGTTGTTCCGGTGCGAAGAAGTGCTCTGATACGCAAAATAGGTGCCGTTGAGCGAGACATTCAGGGCTGAAACAGGGTACTCTATAGTGTAGTAAAGACTGTTGAACGATCCGAGAGCGATGCGCCGCGCGTGCTGTTCGCCTCGGACAGGATGAAAGAGGGGGTCACGCCATGGGGCGCGGCCGTCAGAAGGCTAAAGCAACAAGGCAGGCTCGGGAGATGAAGTACTTCAGCCCCGAGACCGACTACAGCGCACTCGAGCGCGAGCTCAGCAGCGCGAAGAAAACGAAGTCCTCCGATTCGTCCCGCCGTCGCTATGACGACGAGGACGACTACTCGGCATACGCAGAAAAGTACGCGTCCTACGAGGATGAGGCATAAAGAATACGCGGAATGATTCGGTGCATATCGACCGAGCGTATTCGACAGATGATGAACCGGCTTGAGACCCCACACGGGGTGCTCAGCCGGTTTTTTCGTGCCCGCAGTTTGTTTCGTGCCCCCCCCAATTTGTTCATGCCTGCAGTTTGTGCGGATGCACCCGGATGTGAGCGCAAGGGTGGGCTGCCGGCGGGGGTCTTAACTATGTGGAGCACAAAGCCAATACACATGTTTATACATAGATATGCATAGAGCCATCTGGTAATAGAGCGTAGTTGGTAATAAAAAAGTTTGAAATGAATAAGCATGCATAGCTTCTGCACAGCTTAGTCATGCCTGGCACAGAGAATAGCCCGGCATTCTAGAGACATGAACAACGAACAGAACATGACTCAGAACATTGACCAGACCACCCAGACCGCGGCAGAACAAGCAACCGCCGCACAAACCGCAGCAGAGCAGAAGCTAGCCGAGAAGAAGCTCACCCGTCGAATCTTCATCGGTGGCGGCCTCGGCGCACTCGCAGTAGTCGGCGGCGGTGCAGGCTGGGCATACAACCGCTACCTGGCAGAGCACACCGAAATCGAAGACACCACCGCCTACGAGGCGGCAGCCGCCCAGGCAAACGCAAGTGCCTCCGGCTCCGCCACGGCAGACCCCACCGAACTGACCGGCGTGAAGGTCAACGGTCAGAGCCTCACCGCTAACGAAGGCTCGATTACCATCACCTCCACCACCACCGGTAGCGGCTCCGATGCGGTCGTCTCCTTCGTAGCGGACATCAAGCTCGACAACGCAACTCTGCTGCGTAGCGCCTTTGCGAACAACAAGTTCGGCCAGAACATCATCGACACCCCCTCGAACATTGCCTCCGAACACAACGGCATCTGGGCGATTAACGGCGACTACTACGGCTTCCGTACCACCGGCATCGTAATCCGAAACGGTGTTGTCTACCGTGACTCCGGCGCACGTGAAGGCCTAGCCTTCTACCGCGACGGCTCCGTCAAGCTCTACGACGAAACCGCAACCAACGCCCAGACCCTCGTCAACGAAGGCGTATGGAACACCCTCTCCTTCGGCCCCGCGCTGGTCAAGGACTCCGCGGTAGTCGACGGTATCGACAGCGTCGAGGTGGACACCAACTTCGGTAACCACTCCATCCAGGGCAACCAACCGCGAACCGGTGTGGGCGTGCTCGGCACCAACCACCTGGTCTTCATCGTGGTCGACGGCCGCTCCACCAACTACTCGCGCGGCGTGACCATGCCCGAGTTCGCTCAGATGTTCAAGGACCTCGGCTGCGTGAGCGCCTACAACCTGGACGGTGGTGGCTCCTCCGCCATGGTCTTCAACAACAAGCTGGTCAACCGCCCGCAGGGTGGCACCAAGGAACGTGGCACCAGCGACATCCTCTACATTGCAGGGAGCGCATCGTGATTATCCTGATACCCGCCTATAAGCCGGACCAATCACTGGTCCGCCTTGCCCGGGCCCTGCGCAAACAGGACCCTGCCGCCGAGATCCTCGTGATTGACGACGGATCCGGTAGCGCCTACGCACCCATCTTTACCGAACTGCGCATCGACGGCGTGACCGTGCAGACCCACCCCGCCAACAAAGGCAAGGGTGCGGCACTGCGCACCGGCATCGCCTGGGCGAAAGCAAATCGCCCCGGCGAGGTCATCGTCACCGCCGACGCGGATGGCCAGCACCTACCTCGGGACATCTTCCGTGTGGGCGTGCGCACCGAAACCGCCGCGGTGGCAGGGCAGCGGAGCATCATCCTCGGCGTGCGTACCAAGCCCGACCCGAACGCCGGCGAAGAAGGCACCAAGGTGCCGCTGCGCTCCAAAATTGGCAACAGTGCAACCGTAGGCTTCTTTGCCCTGGCGACCGGTGCCCGCGTGGCAGACACCCAGACCGGTCTGCGCGGCTTCACCCCGCAGATCCTGGACTGGCTACTGCAGATTCCCGGCGATAAGTACGAGTACGAGTTCTCCATGCTGCTGCGCGCAACCCGCGCAGACGTGGAGCTGGTGCAGGTACCCATCGTGAAGGTCTACGAGCCCGGCAACCCGACCAGCCACTTTAGGCCCCTGCAGGACTCGGCGCTCATCTACGCACCGCTGCTCGCCTTCCTGGCATCGTCTTTCCTGACCGGCTTCCTCGTGGATGCTATCGCCCTCTTCGTCCTGGTGGGCATGGGCGCTCCGCTACTGGCAGCCGTAATCGGTGCGCGTGTCATCTCGGCACTGACGAACTTCACCGTCAACCGAATGCTCATGCACGACGGAGGCGCACGCCCCTCCGCATCCTCTTCGCTGGTACGTTACGCCGTGCTGGCGGTGGGTATCCTCGCAGCCAATGCGGCTCTGATGGAAGCATTGACTGGCCTGGGCGCGTCCCTGCTGGTCGCTAAGATCCTGACCGAACTGATTCTGATCCCGATCAGCTTCGCGGTCCAGCGCCGCTGGGTTTTTCTACCCACCCAGCGTCAGGAAAATACGCGAGAAAAGACTCAGGCAATCGCCGCCTCTTCCGGCTTGCGCGCGGTGAGCTACGAGTCCGCTCGCATGGAGGCAGCAGGTATCCGTACCGGTGCGCGCGCCTCCCAGGTACGCCCCTAGCTCGTCTACCCTAGCGTCCAGCTCGTTAGGGGCGTACCCCAAGATTTCTCCCACCTGTCAGTCGTGAGGGTGGGTGGGAGAAGCAAGCTGCAGCACCAAAAGCCGCAGCGTTTCTGTTCACGAAAAGCCCCCGCTGAGAAAACTCAACGGGGGCTTTTTGTATGTGGCATCCTTCAGAAGCCTATTGGCTCACCGGCTTCCGAGCTGGCAACATGCCGATTACTGACCGGGAATCAGACCGTGGGCAGTAATCAGGAACGGCGGGTTGTGGTTAACAGCCGGGTTAGTCACGTAACCAACACGAGCCGCACGGGTCGGGTGCTTGGGTGCACGCTTCGGCCAGGGCTTTGCCTGCGGGTTCGGGTCCTTCTTGCCCTGCACCATAGCCAGTGCACTCGCGGCGTTCACAATGCCGGAACCGCAACCGTTCACATCGCAGGTGAGCGGCTTGGAGCTCTGCTTCAGAATCTGCTTTGCACGCTCAGCGTTCAGCGAGGGATCCACGGACTTCATTAGAGCAATCACGCCAGCAACCTGGGGTGCTGCCATGGAGGTGCCGTCGTACTCGGTGTAGCCTGCGCCGGTGGACACGGTGGTACCCAGATCCACGGTGGACATGATGTTGCTGCCGGGAGCGCTCACATCAACAATCTTGCCGTAGTTGGAGAAGTCGCTACGCTTACCGTTCTGGTCGGTAGCGCCCACCACGATCGAACCGCCGCAGTTAGCCGGAGCGACCTTGGAAGTGTCCTGACCATCGTTACCAGCAGCGACAACGAGAATCGCGCCGCGCTTGTTCACTTCAGCAATAGCCTTGGAGTAGGTTGCGGGGCAGGTGCCTTCGCCGCCGAGGGAGAGGTTAATGATCTTGGCGGGGTTGGAGTTCGCAGGAACGCCTTCAACGGTGCCGCCGGCTGCCCAAACCATTGCATCCGCAATGTCGGAGTCGTAGCCGCCGCACATGCCCAGGGCACGCACGGGCAGGATCTTGGTGGAGGGTGCCACGCCGACGATACCGCGCTTATTGTTCATAATCGCCGCGATGGAGCCGGCAACGTGGGTGCCGTGCCAGTTCGACTCGCTTGCCTCTGCATCAGCACCGCAGACGCCCGCTTCTTCCCAGTTGCCCTGGTCGGTCGGGTCGGAGTCGCGGCCGTTGCCGTCACGAGCAATGGAGGGCTCGGTGATGAAGTCGTAGCCGGGCAGGACGTTAGCGTCCAGGTCGGGGTGCTTGACGATGCCGGAGTCAATCACAGCAACGGTCACGCCAGCGCCCTGAGTGGTCTTCCACGCCTCGGGTGCAGCCAGACCCTTGGTGCCGTGCAGGTTCCACTGCTGCGGGTAGAGGGTGTCGTTCGGTGCTACAGCCTGGTTCGATGCCTGAGCTACCTGAGCGACCTTGGAGGTAGCGGCGGTACGGGTGCGTGCGTTGGAGCGGCGCAGCAGGTCGGGCTCAACCGACGCAACGGAGGGGTTAGAGCTCAGCGCTGCCATGTACTTCTCTGCCTGCTCTGCGGTGAGCTTGGAGGAGACGGTCACCACGGTCGCCTTCTGGGCGGTGGTGCGTACGTAGTTGGTTTTGATCTTGAAGAGGTCGTCGACGCTCTTCACCTCGGAGGTGAGACCCTGGTAGAGGGCGTCGTTCCAGGTGGCGACCTGGGTGCCTGCGGGGCTTGCCCAGTTGATGCCACCTGCGTTCAGAGCGCTATCGGTGTAGGTGATAACGAAGCGGTTGAAGCCTGCCTTCTGCTGTGCGGAGCTGAGGGAGGAGATGGTGGTGTGCGCCTTGGCGCGCTCGGCTCCGTTAGCCTTGGCGGGTGCCGCGAAGGATGCGGGGGCGCCCAGGGTTGCGACGAGTGCTGCGGCGGTGCCCAGGCTCAGAGCGGTGCGTGCGACACCGCGTGCTGAGGGGTGAGTGGTAAAAGACATCGGGGTCCTTTGCGTATGTGAGTGCCGGAAGCGGCAAGTGGGTTGGTCATCCACTCACATAAATACACTTTTGAGAAAATATTTACATTCTTTTGCATATTTGCTTGTGAGGAGCGAATAGAAAAAGAAAATGCACATCACTGCATTGATGTGTATTTTTCTCTAAACCCCCGTGAGGGAGTTCATCGGAAGTAGTTTATGTGGTGAGATATCGCTATCCTAGCACCTTTTCCTATGTGTGAAGCGGCTAAAACTCGATAGTGTGGCGTAAATAATGAGATTTTTCTTTCATGTAAATGCAGATAAAGAAATGCCTAGTCGGAATACTCTCGCGACTTAAAGTAGTGATTTAAGTTTTACTCATCTATGCATAAAATGACCTGCATCACAAAGGTTATTTTATTCATAAAGTAACTGAAAAAGGGTGCTAGAGTATCTCACGGTGCGTACCCGTGCACGCACATTGTGGAACCACTTCACAGCACACACAATGCACCAACACCTCACTCTTCCGTATTCACTCGTACCGAGCACACGCCCTCAACGCGAGACGGCAACGCTACGCCGCATCGTGCGCACCCGGTACCACTCACCTCAAGGACGTCCATGCTTCGCATTGCTCGCCCCTCGCAGGCACGCTCCTCACAGCGTTCCCTGCTGAGCTTCGTCACCGCAACCTGCCTGCTCTCGGCAAGCGTGATCCCCGCCGTGGCGGCACCCACCGCGCAGGCTACCCACGCAACCCAGGCTTCTGTGGCGACACAGGCTTCTAACACCACCCAGTCCGCGCCCGTGGCATACAACCGCTTCATCATCACTTACACCGATGAGGCGAAGAACGCCGCCTCCACCGATGCCACCGCAGATCAGATTGACTGGTCCGCAGCCGCCGGTACCCAGCAGGCAACCTGGAACGACGCACTCTACGCGGGCATCACCTCCGAGGTGCAGAGCATTGACGAGCTGCTGAACATTAAGACCAGCTACGTCCGCTCCACCGCGCTGGACGCCAGCGTGGTCACCACCTCCGCAGAGCTCACCCCCGCTCAGGCCCAGCAGTACATGGACGCCCTGAGCGCGAACTCCAAGGTCGCCTCCGTGTCGCCCGATATGCGCCGCTACGCTACCGTGGATAACACCTCGGAGACCGTCAAAATCAACGACCCGAAGATGAACCGCATGTGGTCCCTCACCGGTGAGAAGGGCGTCTCCGCGCTGGAGGCGTGGGGCACCACCCGCGGCAAGGGTGTGACCGTGGCGGTGCTGGACTCCGGCATTACCGCCCACCCGGACCTGGACGCTAACGTGCTGCCCGGCTACGACTTTATTGCCGAGTCGGCGTTCTCCAACGATGGTAACGGCCGCGACTCCGACCCGACCGATGCCGGCAACTGGACCGTAGATAACCAGTGCTTCACCGGTTCGAAGGCGACCGCCTCCGACTGGCACGGCACCCACGTGGCGGGCACCATTGCCGCTATCGCGAACAATAACGAGGGCATTGCCGGCGTGGCACCCGAGGCGAAGATCGTGCCCGTGCGCGTTCTGGGCGCCTGCGGCGGCTTCGACTCGGACATCACCGACGGCATTATTTGGGCTGCCGGTGGTAGTGTGCGCGGTGTCCCCGCAAACCAGAACCCCGCCCAGGTCATTAACATGTCCATCGGTAGCGAGGGCACTTGCACCACCCCGTACCGCCAGGCGATTGCTCAGGCGAATAAGCGCGGCTCCATCGTGGTCGTCGCAGCGGGTAACAACAACTTTGATGCCTCGAAGTCCAGCCCCGGCAACTGCGAGGACGTCATTAACGTGGGCGCAACCGATAAGAACGGCAAGCGCTCCTACTTCTCCAACTACGGCTCCCGCGTGGACGTGAGCGCGCCCGGTGGCGACCGCCGCTACTGGGGTGGCGGTATCCTCTCCACCCTGAACGCTGGTAAGACCGCTCCCGGTAAGGCTGACTACGCCGAGTACCAGGGCACTTCCATGGCGGCACCGCATGTTGCCGGTATTGTGGCGCTCATGAAGTCGGTCGACCCGAAGCTGACGTACGCTCAGGCGAAGAAGGCCCTGCAGTCCACCTCTCAGGGCGTTGAGTGCGACCAGTCCGCGTGCGGTTCCGGCATTGTGAACGCGGCACGCGCAGTTCAGCAGGTCCGCTCCGACCGTGAGGCTGCGGAGGCTGCCGCAGCTGAGGCGGCACGTAAGAAGGCCGAGGAGGAGGCCGCACGCAAGAAGGCGGCTGAAGAGGCGGCACGCAAGAAGGCTGAGGAGGACGCTAAGCGTCAGCAGGCCCCCGCACCTAAGGCAACCCCTGCACCGAAGGTGACCCCCGCTCCTAAGACTAGGACCCGCCCGTCCCGCCCGGTGACTCGCCCCTCCTACCCGTCGCGTCCGCGTCACGGCCACACCCCGCGTTACCGCTCCTGGTACGGTGCTTCTGCGAACACCTACCCGAGCAGTACTTACCCGAACAATGGCTACCTGAACAATGGTTACTTGGGCTTCGCGACCGGTAATCACCGCTAGTCATTTCCGCTAGTTGAGTTAGGGTTTAGACACGAAAAGCCCCCGATGAGTTCTCTCATCGGGGGCTTTTACTATGCGCTGTCGACTGGGCCTGGTGCGAAGCCGGTAGCGGATAGCTTATTGCTCATTGACCTCGCGGGGCTTCTGGGCGGGGTTGGTGACTAGCGGTTCGTCCTGGGTGATGGGCTCGGCGTCACCGTTCAGGTCGTAGACCTGGGCATCTTCGGGGATTTCCATGGCGGGTGCGCCGGGAATCCGGTCGTAGTCACCGGCGAGGCTCTCGCCGTTGGCTCCTGCCGTGAGAGCTTCTGCGGTTGCTTCGGCTGCCTCGTCGTCGGCGGCTCTATCGGCAATCTTAGTGTTAGATGCGCCTGCACTCAATCCCTTAGAGATCACCTTGATGGTCTTGCGCGGTCGCAGGTAGGTCACCCTACCGTTCGCGTCCAGGTTTCCAGCCTTTTTAGCCAGGTTGAAGCTGTTGATAATACCTCGGCTGCAGAAATACTTATCGCACTTGATGCGGTTTCCCCCCGCGAGGGTGAACGCCTCCTCAACCTGCTTGGTGGTGATGGAGGTGCCGTTGACCAGCTGCTGCGCCAGCAGAGCGGAGACGTGCGGTGCCGCCATGGAGGTGCCGCTCTCGTAGTCGTAGCTGAACTTAGTGTAATCCGGGCGGTCAAGGCTCTTCATGGACAGGGTGAGAATGTCCTCACCCGGTGCCGAGATGTTAACCCTCGTGCCGTAGTTGGAGAACGAAGCTCGCGTGCCAGCCTTGGTGGTTGCACCAACCGTGATGACGCCCATGCAGTTGGCGGGCGCGTACTTGGAGGCCTCCGTGTTGCCGTTACCTGCCGCGGCGACCACGATTGCACCCCTGGAGCGGGCGATGTTGATGGCGCGCTGGTAAGCGGCGGGGCACTGGGTTACGGTGCCGATGGACATGTTGATAATCTTGGCGGGGTAGGTGTTGTCCGGCACGCCGTCAACGTGTCCGCCGGCAGCCCAAATGATGGCGTCGGCAATGTCGGAGGTGCGGCCACCGCATCGGCCCAGCACGCGCACGGGCTGCACACGGGCGAGGTCGGCGGTACCAACCATGCCCATGCCGTTATTGCCGCGGGCGCCGATAATGCCGGCAACGCTGGTGCCGTGCCAGGTGGAGGTGTGGGCGTTCGCCTGATCCTTGCAGAGGTTGTAGGGCGCGTAGTCGCCTTCATCCCTGGGGTTGGGGTCGCGGCCGTCGCCGTCGCGGGCGCTGAGCGGGTCGCTGACGAAGTCGTAGCCGTTCGCCATGCCGGTGACCAGGTCGGGGTGCGGCACGTAGCCGGTGTCGAGTACGGCGACCTTCACGTATGCGCCGCGGCGCAGGCGTGCGTTACCGGTGTTCTGAACGCCGGTGGTGGGGTTGGTGAGGTTCCACTGCTTGCTGTACTGCGGGTCGTTGAACTGGAAGGTGATGTCGCCTTCTGCGGCGGGGTAGTTGATGTAGTCGGGTTCGACGGAGGCTACGTCCGGGTCGGAGGCGACCTTCGCCATGAACTCCTTCGCCTCGTTTTTGTTGAGGGTTTTGGAGGTCTGGATGACGGCGTCATCGGTGGAGGTACTGCGCAGGATTTGAGTGTCAACGTTCAGAGATTCACTGGCAACATCAACGGTGTCTTTAACGTCATTAGCAATGTCTTGGATTGCATCCCGATTGCCTTCGTTCTGCTGCTTACGCTGCTTGGCTTCGTCGGTGTAGGTGACAATGAATCGGTCGAAGTTCTGCTGGGGGAGCGTGCCGGGGGCTGCCGCGGTGGGGGTGGTGGGGCGTGCTACGCCGTTGCGTGTGAGGGTGAGGGGGCTGACGGGGCCTTCAATCTGGGGCGCTGCCTGAGCTGCTGCCAGGATGGCTTCGTCGCTGGGTGCCTGCGCGAGGACGGCGGGTAGGTCGCCTCCGAAGAGGACGGCGCCGGCGGCGAGCAGGCTCAGTGCTGCGCGTGCGGGGCGCTTGCGGCGGCGGTTATCGACGCAGTGGTTATCGATGCGGGGGCGAGGAGGTGTTTCGGTGCGCTGCGCACCGATGTATGGAAGCCTCATCTGGTTCTCCTGATGTAGGTGGTATGCGAACTGTGTGATGTGTACTGGTGTTTCCGTCTGTAGGTGCACGAGGTGCGCATAGGGTTTTACGGGGCGGCAAAGGGGCCTGTTTTTGGGCGC
>ERZ1674204.12-NODE-12-length-21552-cov-8.040982_pt1 | contig 21552 bp, 14 predicted proteins | sample MGYA00581296_ERZ1674204 | MGnify/ENA primary metagenome ERZ1674204 (study PRJEB41354, sample SAMEA4873331) | human saliva metagenome | biome: human-associated habitat [ENVO:00009003]; feature: mouth environment [ENVO:08000002]; material: saliva material...
AGTTCTGCGCCCTGCGCCGCGTCTGGGAATTCGACCGCCAGGTCCAAGAATTTGAAGACCCCGCGCTCATGCCCGTAGTACCGCCGCCCGCGGTATAGGCCAGCACCCCGGCCGCCGACTAGAAGACTGGGCGGCATAGGGGAGTAGCGAGCGTAGGGGAGAGGCATCAAACCCCTGAGGAGGTAAGCACGGGGAGATGAGCGCTGGGAGGTGAGGCTCAGCCCTCACCCTGCCGCCTCCACCCCCAGCGCCTCGATTCGTTCTAGATTCGCGCTACTGAATCGGCGACAATAGAACAAATAGGCAGAACGGCGCCCGCGCGCCCGCTGTGAAGAATGCGCCTGCTGGGAAAAACCGTCAGCGCAGTTCTGCCACCACAAAGAAATCCGTAAGCACATTCCCGGCACCTGCCGGCAGAGGAGAACCATGACCATCCTGAGCATCCGCACCGTGGGCGACCCGGTGCTGCGTAGCGTCTGCGACCCCATCACCGTCTTTGACGACGACCTGGCACGACTCATCGACGACATGCTAGAAACCATGTACGACGTGGGCGGCGTGGGCCTTGCCGGCCCGCAGGTTGGCATCTCCAAGCAGATTTTCACCTTCGGTGGTATTGACGACCGCGAAGGCTACATCATCAACCCTGTGCTCGAAGTCGGCGAAGAAGACCAGGAAGGCGGCGAAGGCTGCCTGTCCGTGCCCGGTCAGAAGTCCGCGACCCCGCGCAAGAACTGGGCGCGCGTGACCGGCGTGGACCGCCACGGCGAACCCCTCGTGCTGGAGGGTGAGGGCCTGTTCGCGCGCATGCTACAGCACGAAACCGACCACCTGCACGGCAAGCTGTTCATCGACCGTCTCGTGGGTGAAGACCGCCAGCGCGTGATGCGTGCCCTGCGCGCTGCAGACTACAACACTGTCGCCGCGAAGACCGTGACCGAGCGTGCAACCCGCGTGGGCGGTGCCTTCGGCGGCGGTGGCGCGTTCGGTGCAGGCTCTGCCGGTTCCTCCTTCGGTAGCTTCGGAAAGTAGGCTCACATGCTCAACATCATTTACGCAGGCACCCCCGACGTCGCTGTGCCCCCGCTCGACTACCTGGCGAACTCCGATAAGGTGCGCGTGGTCGGCGTGCTCACCCGCGAAGACGCCCCCGTGGGCCGCAAGCGCGTGCTCACCCCCTCCCCGGTCGCGCAGCGCGCCGAAGAGCTCGGCCTGCCCATCGTGAAAGCAAACCGCTGGAACGACGAAGCCGCCGCAGCCATCGCTGAGCTGAACGCTGACGCAGCCGCCGTGGTCGCCTACGGTGCCCTGCTGCCGCTGCCCGCGCTCGAATCCCTGCGCTACGGCTGGGTCAACCTGCACTTCTCCAAGCTGCCCGCATGGCGCGGCGCCGCCCCCGTGCAGCGCGCCCTCATCGCCGGTGAGCAGGAAATTTTCTCCACCACTTTCCTGCTCGAAGAAGGCCTGGACACCGGCCCCACCTTCGAACAGGAATCCACCCCCGTAGCCGCCGACGACACCGCAGGCACCGTGCTGATGCGCCTCGCAACCAGCGGCGGCGCACTGCTTGAACGCACCTTCGAACGCCTCGAAGCGGGCGAGAGCGGCACCGTGCAGGTCGAGGACGAATCGGTCAGCTACGCCTCCAAGATGAGCATTGCTGACGGCCGCCTCACCTGGACCGAACCCGCCGAGCAGATCCTGGCACGCTTCCGCGGCGTCACCCCCGAACCCGGCGCATGGTGCGAACTGGGCGAAAACCGCTTCAAGATCGGTGGTCTGGCGGTTGCCGACGAACGACTGGTGCAGTCCCTGACCGAGGCGAACGGCGGCCCCCTCGCACCCGGTGCGGTGCGTCTGCACGCGAAGAAGGTACTGGTCGGTACCGGTACCGAACCCCTGATGCTGCTGCAGGTTCAGCCTGCCGGTAAGAAAATGATGGATGCGCCCGCGTGGGCTCGCGGCGCTGGCAAGGACATGGCGGAAGGCCTGGTGGTACTCGCATGAGCAACGAAAAGCGCCCCTACAAGGGAGGACACGGCAAGCCCGGCAACGGCAAGTTCAGCCAGGGTAGCGGTCAGGGTAAGTTCAATCAGGGCAGTGGCCAGGGTGAGGGCGGTGCGAAGCGTAAGCGTCGCCGCCGCTCCGGCGCTGGCAACGGCTCCGGCTCTGGTGTGAGCGAGCAGAACCGCCAGCAGCCCCAGAACCAGCGCTCCCAGAACCAGCGCTCCCAGAACCAGCGCTCTCAGGGCCGCCCGCAGAAGTGGAACGACAACTCCCGCAGCGAATCGCGCACCGGTCGCCGCTTCGATGGCCTGACCAGCGTCGAACGCGCCGCACGCCGCGCCAAGACCGAACACGACGACACCAAACGCGGTGGCGGCGGCACCTCCCAGCGCAATAAGAGCGGCCACGAACGCAACCGCCGCTCCATGTCCGCCCGCGAATTCTCCGCGGCGGCACCCTCCGCACGCTCGCGTACCGCAGACACCGCACGCGCCACCGTCTTTGAGGTGCTACGCTCCGTGGCGGAATCTGACGCCTACGCGAACCTCGTGTTGCCCAAGGCGATTCGTAGCCACCGCCTCGACCACCGTGACGCAGGCTTCGCGACCGAGCTGACCTACGGCACGCTGCGCCACCAGGGCACCTACGACGCAATCCTGCGCCACTGCGTGGACCGCCCCCTCGAGAAGGTCGGTACCACCACCCTGATTGTGCTGCGCATGGGCGTGCACCAGCTGCTGAACATGCGCGTTCCCGCCCACGCGGCGCTGAACCAGAGCGTGTCCCTGGCACGCGAAAAGATTGGTGCGGGCCCGGCAAGCTTTATCAACGCGGTGCTTCGCCGCGTCTCCGAGCGCACCCCCGAAGAATGGTACGAACTCATCATTGAGGACGCGAAGGACGACACCGAGCGCATGGCGCTGCTCGCCTCGCACCCCGGCTGGATTGTGCGTTCCATGCGCCAGGCACTCGTCGCGCACGGCCGCCCCGCCTCCGAAATTGAGCAACTGCTCGAAGCGGACAACCTCGCCCCCGTGGTGAACCTGGTTGCGCTGCCCGGCCTGGGTAGCCTCGACGAGGCACGCGAACAGGGCGCCGTCGACGGCGAGCTGGTTGAAGGTTCGGCGCTGTACGCCTCCGGCGACTTGACACGCCTCGAATCCGTACGTGAAGGCACCGTCCGTGCCCAGGATGCCGGCTCCCAGCTGGTAGCACGCGCGCTCGCCGCAGCACCCCTGGACGGCACCGACACCGCCTGGCTCGACCTGTGCGCGGGCCCCGGCGGTAAGGCGGCACTCCTCGGCGCGCTCGGTATTCAGCGCGGCGCATCCCTGGTCGCCAACGAGGCGGCACCGCACCGCGCCCAGCTCGTGGAATCCTCCATGCGCCCCCTGCCCGAGGACAGCTACACGGTGCTCACCGGTGACGGCCGCCAGATTCGCGAGACCCTGCGCAAGAACGCCTCCGACCTGCCCGGATCGATTGAACCCGGCCAGCTGTTCGACCGCGTCATGGTGGATGTGCCCTGCTCCGGTCTGGGTGCCCTGCGCCGCCGCCCTGAGGCGCGTTGGCGCAAGTCCCCGCGCGATATTGCCGAGCTGCTGCCCCTGCAGCGTCAGCTCCTGGACGCAGCCATTGAGGCGACCCGCCCCGGCGGCGTGATTGCCTACGTGACCTGCTCCCCGCACGCGGCAGAAACCCAGAACATTGTTGCCGAGGTGCTCGAAAGAGGCGCGGTGAGCCTGCTCGACTCGGCTGCCGCACTGCGCGAGGTCGCCCTGCACACTGAGGGTGCGGACGGCAAGCCCGTGAGCGTGCTGGTGGGGGAGAAGGACCCCGGCCACACCCCCGAAATCAAGGTCAAGAAGGGCGCCCCGGTCGTGAAGGCTTCGGAGAACCCGACCACCGCCCAGCTGTGGCCGCACGTGCACGGAACCGACGCAATGTTCCTCGCCCTGCTGCGCAAGAACTAACCTCTTATCCACCCGGTGCCCCGCTCAATCGAGCGGGTGCCGGGGGAGTGCAACCTAAGGACAACACACATGGGTATTGCAATTAACCCCTCCATCCTCTCGGCGGATTTCGCGAACCTGCAGCGCGAGCTGGAGCGCATTTCCACCGCAGACGCCGCGCATATTGACGTGATGGATAACCACTTCGTCCCCAACCTCACCTGGGGCCCGCCGGTGGTCAAGCGTCTGCGCGAAATCTCCCCGGTGCCGTTCGACGTGCACCTGATGATTGAGGACGCCGACCGTTGGGCACCCGAATACGCCAGCATGGGCTGCGAATCGGTGACCTTCCACGCGGAGGCGGCTATCGCCCCCATCAAGCTGGCGCGCACCTTGCGTGCTGAGGGTGCGAAGGCGGGTATGGCGCTGCGCCCGGCAACCGCTGTGGAACCCTACCTGGACATGCTCAGCGAACTGGACATGCTGCTAATCATGACCGTGGAACCCGGCTTCGGCGGCCAGGCGTTCCTGGACGTGACCCTGCCGAAGATCGCCCGCGCCGCCAAGGCGATTGAGGGTGCGAACCTGCCGGTGACCGTGCAGGTGGATGGCGGCATCACCGAAGAGACCATCCTGCGTGCCGCGGATGCGGGCGCAACCTGCTTCGTTGCCGGTAGCTCGGTCTACGGTGTGGACGAGGCGCTCGGCGGTCCGGAGGCGGCCATCGCCTCCCTGCGTGCGGCGGCCGCATCGGTCAAGCGTTCCGGCGCCGGTTGCGGTTGCGGCTGCTAGCGGTGCTCGCCGGTAACAGTGCCCAGTCACTCTGATACTGCTGCCCGCGCCCATAAAACCTCATACGCCCCGTTGTGAAGTCTGCGCCCCGTCGCGGCTCTTCGCGGCGGGGCGTTTTGCGTGCCATGCTTTCTCAACCGCCGCAGATTTATAGCGAGGTATCAGCAGGGGAGAGATACCTGTTTAAGCGACATAGTGTCAGCAAGACTATGACAAAGGGTGATATATGTTACCCCGCGCAATTCCGCGGCAAAACCGGGTATCCTGGCGGTCAGAGAAGGCAAACAGAACACATCTTGATGTAACACTCAGATATCTGTAAGGTTAGGTATAGTTTAGTCAAATCTAGGGGGAACTATGTCTTTCAACCGAACCGAGCTGACCGACGCCGAAAACCACGGCGCATCGGGCGTTAACCGCCGCGCATTCTTCGGCCTGGCGCTCGCCTCCTCGGCTGCTCTCGCCCTCGCGGCATGCAGCAGCGAGACCACCACGACCACCACTTCCGGCGGTTCCACCTCCGGCGGCAACAGCGGTACCCGCACCATCAAGGACATTGATGAGGAGAACGTAGAAGTTCCCGCCAACCCGCAGAAGGTTATCGTCCTCTCTGAGCCCACCCTCGACGGCCTGCTCGCCCTCGGCGTGACCCCCGTCGGTTCTGTCTCCGGTCGCGGCCAGTCCGGCGTGCCCAACTACCTTGCCGACCGCGCCAAGGGCGTGCAGATTATCGGCACCGTCGCCCAGGTCAACTACGAGCAGATTGGCAACCTTGATCCCGACCTGATTCTGGTCGACTCCACCGGCGTGGACAAGCGCTCCGAGGCCTTCGAAACCCTCAAGAAGATCGCTCCCGTCGTCTACTGCGGCTACGCGGGCGGCGACTGGCGCATCAACTTCCGCAACGTCGCCAACGCTATGAACATGGTCGACAAGGGCGAAGAAGTCATCAAGGCATACGAGTCAAACGCCGCAACGTTGAAGGATCAGCTCGCCCCCAAGTACGGCGACAAGACCTTCTCCATCGTCCGCTGGGCAGGCAACGGCCCCGCCCTGATCCTCAAGGAACTGCCTGCCGGCCAGGTACTCAACGACCTGGGCCTCAAGCGCCCCGAGGCGCAGGACCGCAACGGCCAGGGCCACTCCGAACCGGTCTCTCTGGAGAACCTGGCAACCATCGACGCGGACTACATGTTCCTCGGCACCCTCGGCGGCGCAAGCCAGAAGAACCCGAACGCACAGGGTACCGCAGGTCTGCAGGGCGCCGAAGAAGCACTGAATAAGGCGAAGGAAACCTCCGGCTTCACCAACCTGAAGGCAGTCAAGGACGACCACGTGATTCTCGTGGACGGCTCCAAGTGGACCTCCACCGGCGGCCCGCTGCTGCTCGAGGGCATTATCGAAGACGTCAAGAAGGCGCTTCCGCTCTAAACGCCCTGTTCTGAATACCCCGTTCTAAATACCCTGTGAAGCAATCACCCGCTGAAGCTTCCGCCACCCTTCCCGCCGCGACCTAAAAACCGCGGTGGGAAGGGGATGCACGACCCACCACACCATCCTCAAGGACCACAATGACCGAAACTCGACCCGTGCGCACCGCAGCCCGCTACGGTGCCGTCGTGGCTCTCGCCGGCGCGCTCATCACCCCCGGAGCAACGCTGACCGGCACTACCATCGCATTCGCGGATACTCCCGCCACCACCCAGCAGGCTGATAAGGCTACCGTGACCATCTCCACCGAGAAGTGGCGCGAAGGTAAGCTCGTGCTGCGCGGCACCGGCTTTACGAGCACCGCACCCGGTCGCGGCGCAGTGTTCGCCGTGAAGTTCCTCGACGCCCTGCCGGATGAAGCGCACCAGGCGATTAACCCGATCACCAAGAAGGGCGGCAACTCGCCCGCGAACTTCATGGCAACCGCCAAGGAGGACGGCACTTTTGAGGTTGAGGTGTCCCTGCCGACCCCCGAAAACACCGGTCTGACCGCTGAGCAGCTGAAGAACAAGGGCTGGACCGTGGAGGGTACCAGCCACCGTATTCAGGTGCTTTCCGGCTCCCTGGGTGGTACGGATGCGGACGGTAACACCTACGACCGTCGTGCATCTGTGTCGCAGAATATTACGCTGAGCGACCCGGCTCCGAGCCCGGCACCGACCGCTGAGCCCACTGCTGACCCCAGCGCCACCGCTGAGCCTTCTGCGACTGCCGAGCCTACCGCTGAGCCCAGCGTAACTGCAGAGCCTTCTGCAACTGCCGAGCCTACCGCTGAGCCTTCTGTGACTGCCGAGCCTACTGCGGAGCCCTCTGCTACCGCAGAACCCACCCCGGCACCTACCGCAGAGCCCACCGCTGACCCCAAGCCTGCTGACCCCAAGCCCGCGAACCCCGTGAAGGCGAATGTCACCATCTCCACCGAAAAGTGGCGCGAAGGCAAGATTGTGGTGCGCGGTGAAGGCTTCGTGAGCAACGCCCCCGGTCGCGGCGCCGTATTTGCGGTCAAGTTCCTGGATGCCCTCCCCGATGATGCACACCAGGCCATTAACCCCCTGACCAATAAGGGTGGCAACTCGCCCGCGAACTTCATGGCAACCGCCAATGAAGACGGCACCTTTGAGGTTGAGGTTCCCCTACCCACCACCGAAAACACCGGTCTGAGCGCTGAAGATTTGGCTAAGGCAGGCTGGGCTACCGAAAATTCCGAGCACAACGTGCAGATTCTCTCCGGTTCCTTGGGCGGAGCAGATGAGCAGGGTAAAAACTACGACCGCGGCGTGTCTATCCGACAGAAGATTAAGCTCAGCGACAAGGCTCCGGAGTACGCCCCCGGTGACGCGCCCGAGCCGGTCAACGCCTCCGAACTGACTAACGGTAATGGCGTGCAGGTGAGCCGTGACGGCTCCACCGTGACCGTGACCGTGCCGAACGCTGAACCGGGCACCTGGGTGTACGCCGCGACCTACCTCGGCAACTCCCCGCAGACCCTCTACGGCTCCGGCTGGAAGCGTCTGGATAACAACCGCAGCTTCAGCTACGAAACCAGCGTGAGCATGCCCGCCGCCACCTACCGCGTGGTTGTGCACAACGGCAACCAGGGCGCTGAAAATGCGGTGCTCGGTTTTGCTGACATGACCGTGGAACGTGCTGTTACCCCTCGTCAGGACGTTTCCCGCGATGAGCAGGACGCCACCGACCAGTTGGTCGAAGAGCTGAACGAGAACCCGGCAACCGCAACCTCCACGGCACCTGTGCCCATGCGTAACGCGGGCGGCCGCATCAGCACCCGCGCCACCGACGTGGACGCATCCCTCGCCGCGCTCTCGCAGAGCACCGCTCCGGTCGTGAACCGTGTGCAGGCTAAGGCGAAGGTTCAGAGCGCGCAGAAGAACCTGGCAACCAACCTGCAGAAGGTCGACACTTCGGCGAAGAAGGCTGTGAAGGCCGCAGCCGGTTCGAAGAACTCGCAGAACACGCAGGGCTCCCAGAACTCCGCCGCAGGCACCAAGGCACAGGGCCCGACCATTGAGGGTACTGAGCTGACCGGTCTGACCAAGTGGCTGGTCAACAACGCCAATAACCTGCTGCTCTCGGCCGCTGGCCTGGTGGTTTTGGCTGCGGCTCTGCTACTGCGCACCTCCAAGAAGTAAGCTCTCTGACCACACATTCACATCGGCACCGGTCCACGCTCCACAGTTTTGACCCTGCACCCTTGAACAGGGGCGTGGATCGGGTGCCTCCAACCATTCGGGTCACGACCCGCTGAACTGCACCGACCTACTGAACTTCACCTACACGAACCCGGTAGCGTTCAGCTTCGACCCCGGTAATTTTGAAAGGACCACCATGCGTGCACCTTTTTCGGGAGCCCCGAAGGCATCCCTGACCTCTAAGGCGCTGACCGCCTGCGCTGCCGCAACCCTGGCGCTGGGCTTGGGCGTTGGCACCGCTTCCGCTCTGCCTCCGGGCGGTGCGAAGGCATCTACCCCCGGCACCTCCTCGACTGTCTCTTCTTCGGTGAATGAGCACGGCGTGATTTCCTTTAGCGTGAGCGGCTTCCCCGCGAACACTGTGGTGTCCGTGAAGGTTGACGACGGCGATCTGTGCCCCTCCGATGCGGCTCAGGGCGCTTGCGTGGTGCACCAGCAGAAGACCGATAGCAACGGCAATGTCTCCGGTTCCTTCGTTCTGCCGGATGTAGGCGCTGGCACCCACACTCTGCGTTTCCTGGCGACCGGCGAGAAGCGTGACAAGGACGGCAAGTACCTGGGTACCGAGGCGTACACCAACCGTAGCCCCGAGTTCACCGTGGTGGGCGAGGGTGGCTCGGATAACTCCTCCTCGAACTCTTCGGGTTCTTCCTCGAACCGTGGCTCGTCCAGCTCGAAGAGCAACGGCGGCTCCTCGAACGGCGGCTCGAACTCTAACAGCTCCGACTCTGCAGACGAGGCTCAGGGCTCTAACGATTCCAACGAGTCCTCGTCCAACGGTGGCTCGAACGGCTCTTCCAACGGTTCTGCAAACGGTGCGGCTGACGCTGAGACCGTCTACACCGATGCTGATGGCAACACCATCACCAAGGAAGAGTACGATCGCCTGAACTCGGAGGCTGATTCTTCCGGTACTACCTCTGGTTCTTCTAATGCTTCCTCTGCGCCTTCTGCTTCGGCAGATGCTCAGAAGAAGAAGGCGACCGCTTCGGCGAGCGCATCTTCTTCGGCTGTTGCGCGCGGTACTGCGTCGAGCCCGAGCGCTTCGGCTTCGGGCGCGGCTAACACCGCATCCACCGTTCAGACCGTGACTTACGGTGCTGCGTTCCCGTGGATTGGCGTGGTGGTTCTGGGCGTAAGCATTGTGGGTGCCGCTGCGCTGCTGCTGACCCGTAAGCGCTAAGACTTAACGTCGGATGCGGGTGGGGGAGTAACCCGCCCGCTCCGGCGTTTCTCTCATTATCTACCGGTGTGCCGGGTGCCCCTTCTTGTGGGTGCGCCGGGTGCGCCTCCCCGTTTTCTTGTATCGAGCATAAGGAGCATAGTGGCCCGCACGAGCTCATTGTCCCGAGATGTTCAGCAGGAGAGTACGTCCCGTCAGGGTTCTGTGATTCAGGGGCAGAAGTTGGGTAAGCGCCTGGCTTTTCTGTTCTTGTTTGCGGTGCTTTTGGTGGGGGCTGTGGCTGCTTCTTTGCTGTTCGGGTCGAATAATCTTCCGCCGGATCAGGTTCTGGCTGTTTTCAATGGCACTGCTTCTGAGCAGGCGCAGACGATTGTGATGGAGCAGCGTATTCCGCGTACCCTGGTGGGTCTTGCGGCGGGTGCGGCGTTGGCTGTTGCCGGTTCGCTGATGCAGTCGCTGACCCGTAACCCGTTGGCTGAGCCCGGCCTGATGGGTGTGAATGCCGGTGCTGCGGTGGCTGTGATTGCTTCCGTGGTGGTTTTTGGTGTGATGGGTATTTGGCAGTACATGATTGCTGCGACGATTGGTGGCGCGTTGGCTGCGGTGCTGGTGTACACGCTGGGTCGTGGTCGTGACGGGTCGATTGTGAAGCTTGCGTTGGCGGGTGTGGCGATTTCTGCGGCGCTGTCGGCGATTGCACAGGGCCTGATTTTGGCTGATCAGGATGCGTATAACGAGTTCCGTGTGTGGGTTGCCGGTTCGCTGGAGGGCCGCGGCATGGATATCGCGTCGACGGTGGGCCCGGTGATTGTGCTGGGTGTGCTGGTGGCGTTCTTTGTGGCTCCCGCGATTAATGCTCTGAGCATGGGCGAGGAGGCGGCGACCAGCCTCGGCGTGAGCGTGCGTACGACCCAGAACCTGACTCTTCTTGCGGTGACGGTGCTTGCCGGTGCGGCGACTGCTGCGGTGGGTCCGATTGGTTTTGTGGGTTTGGCGGTGCCTTTTGTGGTGCGTGCTCTGCTCGGTAATGATGTGCGCTGGGTGAATTATGGTTCGGCGCTGTTGGGTCCGGTGTGGCTGCTGTGTGCTGACGTGTTGGCGCGTGTGCTGGTGGCTCCGCAGGAGACTCAGGTGGGTATTGTGGCGACTCTTGCCGGTGCCCCGGTGTTCTTGTTCTTGATGACTCGTCGTAAGGTGGAGGCTCTCTAATGTCGAATTCTTCCGCTGTTTCGACTGCAACCGCCTCCGCGAACCGTTCTGCGCGTCGTCGCGGCCGCGATTTGGGTGGCCGCCCGGTGCTGACTGTGCGCGGTCCTGTGAGCGCTCAGGTGCCGTGGCGTGTGCTGATTTTGAATGTGGCGTTGGTGGTGCTGATTGCGGCGCTGGCGTTTTGGGGCATGCTGCAGGGTGACTACAAGATTGCCTCGGAGAAGCTGATCCCGGCGCTGCTGGGTGAGGGCAAACAGATTACGGTGGCTTTCGCCCAGCAGCGTGCGGCGCGTATTGTGGCGGCGCTTCTGGTGGGTGCGGCGCTTGGTCTGTCGGGTGCGATTTTCCAGGTGATTTCGGGTAATGCCCTGGGATCGCCGGATATTATCGGTTTCACGAATGGTGCCGCGACCGGTGCGCTGTTGCAGATTATTGTCTTCAATTCCGGCCCCGTTGAGGTTGCTCTGGGCGCTGTGATTGGTGGCTTGGCGACTTCGGTGCTGGTGTGGCTGTTGACGCGCCGCACGGGCCTGCATGGCTTCCGCCTGGTGCTGGTCGGTATTGGTGTGGGTTCGACCCTGGCGGCGTTCAACGCGCTACTGGTGGTGCGTGCCTCGCTGACTCAGGCGCAGACCGCGGCGTCTTGGCTGGCTGGTTCGCTGAACGACATCACCTGGGAGCGTACCTACGCGCTGATGGGTCTGCTGTTCGTGGTGACTCCGCTGCTGCTGATGCTGGTCCGCCCGCTGGGCGCGATTCGTTTTGGTGACCAGGTGGCATCCGGTTTGGGTGTGAGCGTGAACGCGTACCGTGTGGCGGCTCTGTTCATCGGTGTGCTTCTGGTTTCGCTGGCGACCGCGACGACCGGCCCGATTGCTTTTGTCGCCTTGGCGGCACCGCACATCGCGAAGACCCTGTCTCGTAGCGGCGGGGTGGGTTTCACCTCCGCGGCACTTATGGGTGCGCTCATGGTGCTCGGCTCTGACCTGATTGGCCGATTCGCTGTTCCCGGACGCATCATTCAGGTGGGTGTGGTGACCGGCGCGATTGGCGGCCTGTACCTGATTTACCTGATTTACCTCGAAAGGAAGAAGAGCTAGTGAACACTAGTGTGACGACCCGCCTTGAAGGCGAGAACATGGTGGTTGCCTACGGTGAGCATACGGTACTCAACGGGGTAGATTTTCAGGTGCCGGAGGGGGAGCTGACCGTCATCCTGGGCCCGAACGCCTGCGGCAAGTCGACCACCTTGAAGGCTCTTGCCCGCGTGAATCCGCTCAAGGAGGGTGAGGTTCGCCTGGATGGCACCCCGCTGCCGCAGATGAAGTCCCGCGCTATCGCCAAGATCCTGGCGATGCTGCCGCAGACCCCGGAGGCGCCTAGCGGCGTGACCGTGGCGGATGTGGTGGCGCGCGGCCGCTACCCGCACCAGTCGCTGCTGCGTTCCTGGTCTGATGAGGACGAGCGCGCCTGTGTGGAGGCGATGCAGGCGGCGAACGTGCTGGAGCTTGCTGAGCGTCCCATTGAGGCGCTTTCGGGTGGTCAGCGTCAGCGTGTGTGGATTGCCATGACCCTGGCGCAGCAGACCCCGCTGATTCTGCTCGATGAGCCGACCACCTACCTGGACATCACGCACCAGATTGAGGTGCTGAACCTGACGAAGAAATTGCATTCCGAAGGGCGAACGGTAGCCGTGGTGTTGCATGACCTGAACCTTGCTTTCAGGTATGCTACTCATGTTGTGTTAATGAAGCAGGGCCGGATTATCGCTCAGGGTGATCCGCGTGCGATAATTACACCGGAACTTATTCAGGAAGTTTTTGACCTGCAATCGGTCATTATTCCTGATCCGTGCACTGGTACCCCTTTGGTTATTCCGAAGGAGAACCAAACAATTCATATTGCCGCTGACGCTATTTCGGCGGCCCGCGAAAGCGAATAGTTTTCGCCCCTAAGCCGCGTGGGAGTTTGCACCAACCGTCTCAGTACGGGTGGAAAAGTTTGGCATTGCGCCGAGCAGCGAACGTTAGGATCTGAGGGACCCAGGATCCCCTGCGCGTAGGGCGCCTACCCGGTGCTCGCCCGTCTTTGACGCATGAACGGATCCGAGCACTGGGTAGGTTCCATTTTGGGAACCCGTAGATGAGGCACCGAGACTGCCGCATGAGACTTTGAAAGTTGCGACTTGAGAGGTTTGATGCACGGTCTCGGTGCCTCATCTCTTTTAACTTCTGAGCCGGGCTGGGATGAGCTGGTCTGGGCGGGGCTGGGCTGGGTTGCTCTGAGCCGGTCTGGGCGGGGCTGTGCCGGTCTGGGCGGGGCTGCGGCGGCTTCGTGCTTGGGTTTTAGCAGCGTGTGTTCGCTGTCATGAATGTCATCTTTTGGTTCTTTCGTTTTTCCCTTTGGCTGGAGTTTGGGTAAGGGATACCATAGAGTGAGGTAGTAGAGGCTAACTAACAATAATGCGCCTCCTCACCGATTCTCACCGATTGAGTGTTTCCACAGACCAAGGAGGAACCGTTGGGCGAGCACGAACCCACCGCGATCGTTCCCACGCAGAACGCTTCTGAACAAGCTGCTTCCGTGCAGCCGCGTACCGTTGCGCCGGCTGTGCGCCCGGCCCCTCCCAAGATCCCGCGCCCCGTACCGGCACCGCGCGTGGACAGCCCCCTCATCAGCGCCATTATCGCCGATGCGGTCAGCCCCGAAGAGCTGAACGCCCGCATCCTTGAGATCGTCTCCGAAGGCACCCCCATTATCGAGCCGGTGCACCGCGAAGACGGTAGCATCAGTGAGAACGAGCGCATCGTCACCTTCCTGTACCGCAACGAGCAGGCGGAGCAGGTGCTCATGTTCATCAACCGCCTGACCGATGAGAAGAACCTTGACCGTTCCCTTATGGCCCGCATCGAGGGCACTGGCTGGTGGCAGCTGAGCATACAGATGGAAACCACCTGGCGTGCCTCCTACAACTTCTTGCCGGCGCTGCCCGGCGAGCGCCCCGCCTGGTTGGGCGATGACGACCAGGTGCGCCTGCGCGCCGCCCTGGATTCTGGCGAGGGTGACCCGCTGAACCCCGAGACCGTGTGCAACCGCATCGGTCGTTGCATGGGTGTGGTGCAGCTTGAGCACGCGCCGGTGCAGGAGTTCATCCTGACTCAGGAAGAGATTGACGCGCTGCCCGCCCCCGAGTGGATGCAGACCTCTGACGGTCACCAGTACGTGCTTGGCCGCGTGGGTGACCCCGCCCCGGATGCGCCGCTGTTCATCCAGTTCGACGGTGAGATGTGGTTCAGCCAGGGTATGGAGCAGACCCTCAACCGCGCCCATGAGGCGGGCCGTATTCCGGCGATGCACGTGTTCTTCCTGCACTCCGGCGGCCGCGAGAACCGCTGGAAGGAACTGAACGGCGACAATCCGATTGCCGACTACCTGGTGGAGATTGCGTTCCCGCACCTGGAAGCGGTGCACGGCATTAAGACCGACCCGCAGAACATTGTGATTAACGGTCAGTCGCTGGGTGGCCTGTCCTCCCTGCTGGCGGTGCTGAGCCGTCCGGAGGCGTTTGGTGGCGCGATTGCGCAGTCTTCGTCGCTGTGGCAACCGCAGGTCATGGACCGCCTGGACGAGCTGGAGGCGGCGGGCGAGATTGACCGTCTGCGCCACCTGTACCTTGAGATTGAGGTGGGGGAGCAGGAGTGGGTTCTGGTGCCTCCTCACCGTGAGCTGAAGGAGCGCCTGGAAAAGCTGGGCCTGGAGAGAGCGCGCTGCACGACCTTCAACGGCGGTCATGATTATGCGTGCTGGCGCGGTGCGATTGTACCGACCCTGGAGCGTATTATTGCTGCCAGCCGGGAGGCTGAACGCACTGAGCTGGGCTTTGCAGAGGACCTGCGAGAGGCTGCTTAGGGCTCCCGCACGGTAGAGCACGCCCCGCATGGTGGGCGTGCGGGGTTCCCGTTAGGGTAAACACCGCCGCGCCCGTATCCTAGAGAAGTACAGCCTAAGAGAAGTGCAACACTACCGCGCCGCGAGGGGTACCGAAGGGTACCCGGCGTAGGCTGCGCACCCGCCCTCATTGACGAGATGGCATCACGCTGCGAACACAACGTGAGCGCTATAGAAACCGCAAACGACACAGAAATCGAGAGAAGATGACCGTAGAACGTAGCCCCCTGGCCCCCACGCCGCTCATCCCCGAGTCTTTTGCCTCGAAGTACCGCGAAGCCGGCTACTGGATTGACCAGACCATCCCCGAGTTCCTGCTGGATGCCTGCCGCGCAAAGCCGCACTTCCCGGCGCTGGTGGCGCTTTCGCACGCGCAGCTCGATGAGGACGGCAAGCCCCAGCAGATTCGCCTCTCCTACGGTGAGCTGGAGGCGGCAGGTCGTGCCGCTGCGGCGCGCCTCGTTCAGGCTGGTGTGCAGCCCGGTGACCGCGTGCTGCTGCAGCTGGGTAACACCGCCGAGTACCTGGTGTACCTGCTGGGTATTTTCTGGGCGGCGGCTCTGCCGGTGTTCTGCCTGCCGCAGCACCGCACCACCGAGCTGGTTCACTTTGCGACCCGCACCGACGCTGCGGCGCACGTGTTCTCTTCGCTGACCCCCGGCGCAGATTTCGCCGCCCTGCACGAGGACGTTGCCGCCGAGCTGCGCAAGAACTCCCTGGAGCCGCCGGTTGCTATTGATGTTGCGGAGCCGCTGACCCCGCTGACCGAAGAGGAACTCGCTGAAGAGTTCGTGCCCGGCGTCATTCAGAACACCGAGAACCTGCGCGCGAGCGAGCAGGTGGCGTTCCTGCAGCTCTCCGGCGGTACGACCGGCATTTCGAAGCTGATTCCTCGCACCCACGCCGCCTACCTGTACTCGGTGCGCGGCTCGGTCGATATCTGCAAGCTGAACAACAACACGACCATGCTCGTGGTGCTGCCCGCCGCGCACAACTTCACGATGAGCTCGCCCGGTATTCTGGGCGTCATGTGCGCCTCCGGCAAGCTGGTGTTTGCGGCGGATCCGTCCCCGCAGACTGCGTTCCACCTCATTGAGATGGAGGGTGTGACCACCTCCGCGCTGGTGCCGCCGCTGGCTCAGGCGTGGGTCGCCTCCGCGGAGAAGCGCGGCGTGTCCCTGCCCTCCCTGCAGACCCTGCAGGTGGGCGGCTCAAAGCTGGCTCCGGCGGTTGCGGGCAAGATTGAGTCGGTGCTCGGTTGCACCGTTCAGCAGGTGTTCGGCATGGCTGAGGGTCTGGTGAACTACACCCGCTCGACCGACCCGATTGAGATGCGTCTGAGGACCCAGGGTTACCCGATCAGCCCCGACGACGAAATCCTGATTGTTGATGATCAGGACCAGCCGGTCAAGCGCGGCGAGAGCGGCCACCTGCTCACCCGCGGCCCGTACACGATTCGCGGCTACTACCTGGAGGAGAACGCGAACCGTTACGGCTTCACCGAGGACGGCTTCTACCGCACCGGCGACATTGTGCGACTGGTCGCAGGCAAGTACCTTGAGGTGACCGGCCGCGCGAAGGACCAGATTAACCGCAACGGCGAGAAGATTGCCGTGGACGAAATCGAAGAGCTGGCGCTGACCCACCCCGACGTTTTTGACGCCGTGGTTCTGGGTATCCCGGATGAGACTGTGGGCGAGCGCGTGGGCCTGGTCATTGTGCCGCAGGAAGGCGCCGACCTGGGCGAAAACCCGCGCCGCACGATGCATGAGTTCTTCACCTCGAAGAAGCTCGCCGACTTCAAAATCCCGGAGCGAGTGCAGGTTCTGCAGGAGCTGCCCACCACGAACGTGGGTAAGATTTCTCGCCGCGAACTGCGCGCCAAGCTTGCCGAAATTTTCGGCTAAACCGTACGCTCTTATTCCTACCCCTATTGAGCCACCTATTGAGGAGAAAAATGTCCGCATTTGAGACCCTGCGCCCCATCATGGAGAAGTACATCGTCGAGCCCGACTCCCTGCAGACCGCTTTTGACGAGCCGACCACCGACCTGTTCTCCCTGGGTCTGGACTCGATGGGCTCCTTCGCCCTGCTCGACGACCTTGCCGCTGAGGGCGCCGTGATTGAGTTTACCGAGCTGGTGGAGAACCCGACCGTGGAGTTCATCGCCTCCCGCCTGGGCTAAGCGTTACCGCACCCCGAGTGCCCGCCTGCCGCGAATGCAGACGGGCGCCCGGGGTGTTTGCTACTCGCCTCGTTTTTCTGTGCGCCGGTTTTACGCCGTGTTGTGTAGCTGCGTTTACCCTTGTCAGTGCACTTCTGTCAGCGTGAAGCGGCGGGGCAGTAGCCTACCTTTCACACCTACCTTTAACACACCGCATATCATCCCTAATCCAGACCCCTAATCCAGACCTTGAGAGAGGCCACCATGGGCGTAGCTGATACTACCGCACCCGCTAGCTTCGGGACTGCTTCCGACCTTCGCACCGCCGCGAACCCCTCCGCACAGCACAGCGCTGACAGCCCCTGGCTGCCGCTGACCACTAACGCGCGCGGCATCTATTTTGCCGCCGCGATTGACCCGACGAACCCCTGCTACAACACCGCGGAGGTTCTGCAATGCCCCGCAGACACCGACCTCGCTCTGCTGCGTGAGGCTTTTGAGCAGCTCTACCGCGAGAACGAGGGCTTCCGCGTGCGCACCCGCATTGCCGATGGTGCCGCCTCCCAGCAGATTCTGACCGAGGAGGCGTTCCTTTCGGGCATTGACCTGCTCGTAGATGAAGGGGAGCTGAGTGGCACCGCCGAGGCGGGGGAGGAGAACGCCTCTGACCTGCCCGAATCAGCCCTGCCTGACTCTGATTTGCCCGCGCCGGTACGCGCCTGGGCACAGCGCCTGCTCGCCCAGCCCCTCGCCACCGATGAGGGCGTGACCGTACGCAGCGCAGTGGTGCGTTACGGCGGGTTCCTCTGGGTGTACCATTCCTTCTCCCACGTGGTTGCCGACGGATTCGCCGCGTTCAACGGCCTCTCCCGCGTGGCGGCGATATACCGCGCCCTGTCTGCCGGTCAGCCGGTTCCGGCAACCCGCCGCATGAGTCTGCAGCAGCTGCTCGATGCCGACGATGCCGCCTCCACCGCCCGTGACGAAGACGTCGCCTTCTGGGAGGCGAGCGGCGCCCTGGAGCAGGAAGACACCTCGCTGGCGGGTCGTACGGCCTCCCCGTCGGCGCGGTCTGTGCGCCTGGCGTTCAGCATTGACGTGCCCACCCAGCAGGCTCTGCTGGATGCGGCAAAGCAGCACGCCGTCTCCTGGCCCGTGTTGGCGACCGCCGCCGTCGGCTCGTACCTGGCGCGTGTGGGCGGCTACCCGCAGGCTTCGTTCGGTGTGCCGCAGATGAACCGCATGTTCGCCCGCACCCTGCCGGAGGCGACCCGCACCCTGGGCACGGCGAGCGCGCAGACCGGCTGTACCGCGGTGAACGTGCTGCCGGTGCAGGTTGCGGCGACCGGCCCCATCGCGGAGTCCCTGCACTCGGTGAAGGAGCAGTACGCCCGCAATGCGGAGCATCCGCTGGCTCGTCAGGAAGACCTCGAGCGTACTGCGCGTAACGCCCAGTCCAGGCTGTTTGGTGCGCAGATTAACGTGGTGCCCTTTGACGCGGTGCTGCCGCTGGCGGCACCCTCCAAGGACGAGTCCGGAGCCGCGGTACCGACCGCGCGCATTCACAATATCTCTGCCGGTCCCGTTGCCGACGCGACCTTCACCCTGCGCGGCATGCCCGGCCGCGGCAACAGCATCTCCTGCGAGATTGACATGAACCCGGCGCTCTACACCGCTGAGGAGCTGGAACGTCACGCCGCCCGCCTGCGCGAGTGGCTACCCGCCTACGCGGCGGAGGCGCAGCGCGAGGGTGCCTCCCTGAACAATCTCGGCTTGGCGACCGAGGCGGAGCTTGCGACCCTGCGCGAGCTGACCGCTCCGGCGCTGACCGAGCACCCGCTGGAGTACAAGACCCTGCTGGGTCGCTTCCGTGATGCGGTGGCGGCACATCCGCAGGCGCTCGCGGTGCTGGATTCTGCCCCCGCGCCCGGTGAGTTGCTCACCCCCGAGTCGGATCGCGCCTACGCTTTTGACCGCGCCCTCACCTATGCCGAACTGGACGAGCGCGCCCGTGCGCTTGCCGCGCAGCTGCTGGACTGGGGCGTTCGCCCTTCCGATGCGGTGGGTCTGCGCGTGCACCGCGGCGCCGAGCAGTATGTGGCGCTGTACGCCCTGCTGTACGCTGGCGCCACCTACGTGCCGGTGCTTCCTGACCTGCCCGCCGAGCGTGTGGGCGTGATGATGGAGGACGCCGAATGTTCCCTGCTGCTGCACGGCCCCGGTCTGCAGCCGCTGAGCGCGGAAGAGCTGAACCCGCAGGAACCGCAGCGTCACGCGAACCTGCCGCAGCACACCCTACCGCAGCTGACCATCGAGGAAGCTGTACAGGCACCCGCCGCCGAGGAGCTTCCGGGCGCGAAAACCGGCCTGGACGAGGACGCTTACGTGCTCTTCACCTCCGGCTCTACGGGCAGGCCTAAGGGCGTTGCCATCAGCCACCGCGCGATTGATAACCGCCTGCGCTGGCAGCAGCACCAGATTCCGGTGGGGGAGGGCGACCGCGTTCTGCACAAGACCCCCATCTCCTTTGACGTGCACGTGTGGGAACTATACTGGCCGCTCGCCGATGGTGCCGCCGTGGTCATTGCCGCCCCGGAGGGTCACCGCGACCCCGCCTACCTGGCGCGCGTGATTGCCGAGCAGTCCGTCACGGCGGTGCACTTTGTGCCGACCATGCTGTCGGCGCTGACCTCTTCGCCGGCGGCGCGCCGCATCCTGGCTGATGCTGGCTTCGGTCAGGGTCGAGAGCAGCCCCTGCGCTACGTGGTCTGCTCGGGTGAGGCGCTGCAGAAGGACCAGGTGCAGGCCGCGGGCGAGGTTCTGGGCGTGTACCCGCTGAACCTGTACGGCCCGACCGAGGCGGCGGTGGACGTGACCTTCTGGGAGACCTCCACCGACCCGCAGCGCGAGAGCGTGCCCATTGGCGAGCCGGTCTGGAACACCGGAACCCTGATTCTTGACCCGACCGGCCACCCCGTGCCGGTGGGCGTGACGGGTGAGCTGCACCTGTCGGGTGTGCAGCTGGCGCGCGGCTACAAGAACAACCCGCAGGCGACCGCGGCGGCTTTTGTGGAGCAGGCTCCTGCCGGTGCGCTCGCGCTGCTGAACGGTGAGAGTCAGCGCCTGTACCGTACGGGCGATTTGGCCTGCTGGGAGATTCTTCCCGATGGTCGCGCCGTCATTGGCTACCGCGGCCGCACGGATTATCAGATTAAGGTGCGCGGTCAGCGCCTGGAGCTGGGCGATATTGAGATGGCTCTTGCCGCGGTTGAGGGTGTGAGCGCTTCGGTGGCTCTGCTGTACCGCGGTTTGCGCGAGCCTGCCCTGGCGGCGGTGCTGGAGGTCGGCGATGTGCCCGCTGAGCGTGCCGAGCAGCTGGTGGAGGCGGCGCGCGAGCATTGTGCGCAGGTTCTGCCGGACTACATGGTTCCGACCCTGTGGCATACCCTGCCTGCGTTGCCGGTGAGCCCCTCCGGTAAGGCGGATCGCAAGCTGTTGGCGTCCCTGGACCTGACCCCTCAGACTTCTGATGCTGAGGGCCCGCACGGTCTGCTGGAGCAGCAGCTGTGCTCGATCATTGCGGGCGTGCTGGGTCGTGAGCGTTTCGGCGTGGACGAGGATTTCTTTGCCTCGGGCGGTCATTCGTTGGCGGCTCTTGAGGTGATTGCCGCGGTTGAGGAGCAGCTGGGTCTGCGCGTGAGCATCGGTGCGCTTTTTGCACATCCGACCGTGCAGGCTTTGGCGGCGTCCATTGCGGGCGAGCGCGGCGAGGGTGCGGAGTTCGCGCCGGTTCTGCCCCTACGCGAACACGTTGTGACTCAGCGTGAGCAGCCCGTTGTCCCCGATACGACCGAGGCCCCCGCGCCGCTGTTTATTCTGCCGCCTGCGGGTGGTTTGGGCTGGTGCTATGCGGGGTATCTCTCGCATCTTCCTGCTCAGCAGGGTGTGTATGCTGTGCAGGCTGAGGCGTTCTCTGACCCGCAGGCTGGGTTTGCGTCGAGCCTGCAGGAGCTGGCTGAGGGCTATCTGAAGCTGATTGAGAAGACTCTGGCGGAGCGTTCGTTGCCGCGTCGTTTTGCGTTGATGGGCTGGTCTGTGGGCGGTACTGCCGCGGTGCAGGTGGCGGCTTTGGCGCAGGCTGCGGGTGCGCTGGTTGAGCGTGTCATCCTGTTGGATGCGTATCCTTCGGAGCAATGGCAGGGCGTGCCTGCGCCGGATGAGCAGGAGAGCTTCCGTGCGCTGTTGCGTATGGGCGGTTTGCCGGAGCCTGCCGCCGATGAGCGGCTTGATTTGCCGGGTACGTTGGAGCGTTTGCAGCGGGCGGGTTCGGCGATGGGTTACCTACCGGAGGAGAAGTTGGGTGTGTGCTTGGGTAGTATGCGTGCTTCGGCGGCGTTGATGCGTGGTGCTGAGCAGGCGTTCTTTGAAGGGGACGTGTTGCTGGTGGGTGTGCCGCACGAGGATCAGCCGTATTTGGATGCGGAGGGTTGGTCGGCGCATGCGTCGTCGTTCCGTGCGGTGCTGCTGGAGGGTACGCACCCTGACCTGGTGAATCCGGCGCGTCTGGCGGAGGTGACCGGCCACTTCGCCGATTAG
>ERZ1674204.14-NODE-14-length-20360-cov-9.295444_pt1 | contig 20360 bp, 17 predicted proteins | sample MGYA00581296_ERZ1674204 | MGnify/ENA primary metagenome ERZ1674204 (study PRJEB41354, sample SAMEA4873331) | human saliva metagenome | biome: human-associated habitat [ENVO:00009003]; feature: mouth environment [ENVO:08000002]; material: saliva material...
CCTCCGCTGATTTTGCTTGTGGGCTTTGTCGGCCTCGTCGCAGAAATCTGGTTGCTGCTCCTCTGCGTAGGAAAGTTTCTGAATGCTGTTGGGGATGCCGTCGAATCGACGCGCCTGCTCGTTAGGCAGCACAAGATTCAGCAGGATTTTCAATTCCGGCTGGTGTACGAGTGCACCCCGCTTGACGGTGGTTCAGCTGAGGCATTGCTGCACCGCATCCTTGAATCGCACCAGGAGGAGGAATCATGACCGACGATAACAACCAGCCCATCGACGACCAACCCGTTTCCCCTCATCAGCGTGTTTTAAAGGTGGCACCGCAGGTGCATTACGGTCGCCCCAACCCGCAGCTGATGCGCATCCACGCCGATGATGTTCAGGGAACTCTCCCTCAGGGAGAATCGCCGGAGGAGCACGGCGGCGAGCTGGTCGGATACAGCCCCGTTCCGGTTCATAAACGCAAGCCGCACACTGGTAGACGCGTGGTGGAGGTGCTGGTGTACCTAGCGTTGGCTATCGCGGCGAATCCTTTCGTATATTTCTTGTTGCCTTCTTATACCCTGAGCGAAGAAACTCTAGGTTCTCTATATCTGGCGGGCATAGGGTTTTCGGTGCTGAGCATCGGTATTCTTCCGCTAACGCTGTTCTTTTTCTCTCTGTGGGCTCTCATCAATTTCTTAGGTGTGATGGTGCGGCTCATCTGGAGGCGTAAGGCCGGGGAGAAACTTACGTTCCGGCTGGTGTATGACTGCGCCCCGCCCTCTAAAACAAACCAGGAGCGCTACGCTTCGCGGCATCGTAGTGGCATTACTCAGCCGGTGACGAGTTTTGGCGGTTCGTCTGATTCATCTCAGAAGGGGGAGGCGAAGCTTCTGTTCTTTGCCGTTTCCGTACTGAATCCTTATATTGCGGCGGGGATTCTCTCCATTACGGGCCTGTTCGGGGCGGGGCCACTCGTCGCAGCTCTCTTTATGATGGTGAATCAGGTGAGCGCAGGGCTCATGGGGATTCCCGGCATCATCTGGTTTGTGGCGTGGATTCTGAGCATTGTGCGGCTTATCGAAGCGGCCGAGGCTTAAGCAGGCTAGCCACTGGCTCAAAGAACAGCTGCGGGATTGAGCCCCCGCGCACCGAACACACAGTGTAGACAACACAACAGACACATAACAGCAGACAAGCATTGGAGGAGGTTGCCGTGGCGGAGCATAGCGAAGCACCGAAAAACCCGCAGAACCCGACCGAGAAGAGCGATGGTAAGTATCAGCCCCTGTGGGATACGGATCAGCCCGCCCCCGATTACTCGGCTTTGCTACTTCACGGAACGCCCGTTCCCGCACCAACCGGGGAGATCCCCGAGCCGGTGAAGGAGGTCATGGAGATACAGAAGGCTCGTTCTGCATCCGCGCCTGCCGATACGGTTACACCCGCCCTGACAGCGCCCAGTCCCGCTGTGCCCGATTCTGCAGCGCCCGCTCTGTCGGTTTCTGCTCCCGCACCCTCTGCGCAGGCTGCAAACTTTTTCCCGTCGGCGACAGGGCACCCGGTGCTGAACCGACCGCTGTACGGTCGCCCGGGCCCTACGATGCGCCGCATGTCCCCCATGGGCACGGATGCTGGCGCATCTGCACACCGGCAGGTGCCGACCGCTTTTCCTGCCTGGATGGATGAGAAAGTAGTCGGTACTCCGCGACCTATCGGGTATATCTCAGCAACCCCACTTGCGGGCAAGGTGCGCGGATCAGACCTGTGGAAGAAGGCCTGGCCTGAGCTCATTGCCCTCTTCTTCGTGGGTGTGGTGTTAAATCCCCTGACTTATCTTCTGTTGGCTACCGTTACAGGGGACCCTCAGATCGGTGGGTATGTCTTCTACTACTTCTTGATGCTTTCTCTGCTGACGATGGGTCTTCCCATGTTCTTGTGGGGTGGGGCACTGTTTTTTGCGCTAGTCCGAGTTAGCCGAAAGTACCGGGCACTGAAGTGGGAGGCTATGCCGCTTGGGTCGTTCTGGTTCTATCTGGTGTACGACCGTCTGCCCAAGAACACCGAGGAAATGCAGGGAATCCTGGGCGCAACGTCTTCGATGTCTTCCGTGGCGCCAGCCCCTCAGCCGCCGAGTGCCCCGAGCCCTACCTCAAGCCCTGTTCCAAACTCAGCGGATGCATTGTAGTCGACTTCCCGTGAGCCCCTGGACTCTGGTAGCGCTGAACCCCCGGCAGTGTTAACACGTGCGTGTTGGAGCTTGTCGGGGGCTTTTTCTCAGCTTTTATCAGGTAGGTTTCAAGGGAGCGCCCAGCGCTCGCTGGTACGGTGGTGCCACTAGGAGTATGTCTGGTGAGCGAAGGAGACGACCATGGCAGACCGACCCACCGCGAAGCGTGAAGGTACGCATCACGAAAATATGAAACACGAAGAGGCGTACCAGCCACTCTGGGACACCGACCAGTCTATCCCGGAATACATGACGCTACTCATGGGCGAGCAGACGCAGAAAAATGAAGACGCTACGCTCCACCAAGAATCCGGCAGCGAAGACGAAGAGCTAGAGCACCCCGACCCCGATTATGAATACGTTTACCCGGGTGCCCCTAAGCGCTACGACTCCGCGCGGAAAGACTCTCATGACACCGACGACAATGACACCGACAAAATCGAAGAGTCGGAAGACGCATCAGAAGATACCCCGGAAGACACTCACGGATCTCGCAAGGACGAGGAGGCGAACCATCCGGTAGCGCTCGCCTCCGTAGAACAGGCTCAGCAAGAGCAGGCCCAGGCTATGCAGACTCAGGCAACGCACGCCTACGGCGAGTACGTTCGGCTGGAACACCTCGGTCTGCAACCGGGCGCTATTCTGCCGGTCATCCCCGACCCGCTCTTCGGCACCCCCGACTCAAAACTCATCGAAATGCGCCTACTGGACCGCTCCCACGACGAGTCCGCACCCATGCAGGCGTGCGCTGCCCACCTGAACCCGGTCAAGAATGAGGAGAACCCCACCTCGCGGGCGGCAATGATCCAGCCGGTAGGCTACGTTCCCATCAATAATCCGTTTGCTGGCTCCAACATTGAAGAGATCGAGAGTCAGCGCACCTTCTGGAAGACCGTGCTTATTGTCCTACTGATACTGAACCCGTTTGTGCTGGTTCCTCTGGTGAGTATGTTCGATAGTAGTGCTGGCATGTCGATGCTGCTCTTCTTCATCACTATCGGCGTGGGATCGTTGTTTGTGGTGCCGATCCTATGGATTGTGGGTATTGTTCAGGCGGTGAAGCATAAGAACCGGCTGAGGGAACTCATCCAGAAAACAAAGACGACACATGCCGAGTTCTGGTACTACCTCGTGTACAACCGCCTGCCGGACGGCTACACGGGCGTCAATGGCTTCACGAAGGAAGAAGAGGATTCTTTCTCGGTGTACGAGTTTCTGAAAAAGCAAGAACACGCAAAGCTACACGAGGCCGCCGCACAGCGCGAGGCTGCCGCACTACAGAAGCCCGCCGCGCATCCTGCGCTCGCTGATGAAGAGAAACAGGACTAACCTCGGTCAGCCCACACCGTATAACGACCTGCCCCTCCACGTACATAACACCGCGTGGAGGGGCAGGGGCGTCTTTTTTGTGTCATATTCGGGTTTCTTCGTCTGTTGTCCGGCGAGGGTTAATATTCCATTTACTTTGCCTTGATAGGGTGAAACCATCACGAGCGTTGCGACCAAGTAGAGCGAGGCGGGCACCCTCCGAGAACGGCGAGTTAGCCTGCCGCCGCACCTCAACGATTAGCTGTATCCACTCATCGATAGATTAAGGAAAAGAACGATGTCCCAGAACCCGAACCCTGAACAGTACAACCAGTACTCCCAGCAGGCACCCTCCTACTCGCAGGCGCCGGGTCAGCAGCCCAACGGTTACGTAGTCTCCTCCAAGGACGACCAGAACATGGCGATGCTCGCGCACCTGGCTTCTGCAATTCTGTCTCTGCTGTCCTTCGCATCCGCAAGTATTCTCGCGCCGCTGGTCATGTGGTTCATCTACAAGGACAAGCCCGGTTACTCCTTCACTAAGGAAGCATCCCGCCGCGCGTTCAACTTCAACTTCTCCCTGTGGGTCATCAGCATGGCTTCCTGGCTGCTGATTATTCTGACCTTCGGCATCCTGGGCATCATCCTGTGGGTCGTCCCGATGGTTGTGGCTATCCTGATGGTTATCTTCCACAGCCTGGCTGCTCTGGCCGCAAACCGCGGTGAGCAGTACACCTACCCGATGACCTTCATCGAGATCATCAAGTAGTCTTCATCAGCTCATACCGGTAGCGCCCCCGTCCGAATATCGGATGGGGGCGTCGCCGTGCCCCGTGAGGCTCACCGGCACCGGATCCGGAACGCCTACCGCCCCGTCACACGGGACTTAAAGGGACGGGCACGGTATCATTAGAAGAGGTATGCCTACCCGGATCATGAGGCGGTAGGTCGCCGCCGCGCCGTGAAATCCGGTGCGTATCTTCAAGGCTTTCAAGGAGCACAAAATGTCAGCTGTCGTGATTGTGGGCGCCCAGTGGGGCGATGAGGGTAAGGGTAAGGCAACCGACCTGCTCGGCCCCCGCGTAGACTACGTGGTCAAGCCCAACGGCGGTAACAACGCCGGTCACACCGTGGTGGTGAACGGCCAGAAGTTTGAGCTGAAGCTGCTGCCCGCGGGTATTCTGAGCGAGAACGCCGTCCCCGTGATTGGTAACGGCGTGGTTGTTAACCCCGAGGCTCTTTTCGCTGAGATTGACGGCCTTGAGGCCCGCGGCGCTGACACCTCCCGCCTGAAGATTTCCGCTAACGCACACCTGGTCGCACCCTACCACCAGACCATGGACAAGGTGACTGAGCGTTTCCTCGGCAAGCGCGCTATCGGCACCACCGGCCGCGGTATCGGCCCGACCTATATGGATAAGGTTGGCCGCCTCGGCATCCGTGTTCAGGACATCCTGGACGAGTCGATCCTGCGTCAGAAGGTTGAAGGCGCACTGCGTCAGAAGAACGAACTGCTGGTGAAGGTCTACAACCGCCGCCACGTTGAGGTTGACGAGATCGTTGAGTACTTCATGTCTTACGCTGAGCGTCTGAAGCCGATGATTGTGGACACCACCCAGCTGCTGAACAAGGCACTGGACGAGGGTAAGACCCTGCTGATGGAGGGCGGCCAGGCAACCTTCCTGGACGTTGACCACGGCACCTACCCGTTCGTGACCTCCTCCAACCCGACCTCCGGCGGCGCGTGCGTCGGTTCGGGGGTGGGCCCGACCCGCATCTCCCGTGTGATTGGTATTCAGAAGGCGTACACCACTCGCGTGGGTGCTGGCCCCTTCCCGACTGAGCTGTTCGATGAGATGGGCGAGTTCCTGCGCACCACCGGCGGCGAGTTCGGCGTGAACACTGGCCGCCCGCGTCGTTGCGGCTGGTACGACGCCGTGCTGGCGCGTCAGGCTGTGCGCATCAACGGTTTCACCGACCTGTTCATCACCAAGCTGGACGTGCTGACTGGCCTGGATAAGATCCCGGTCTGCGTGGCTTACGACGTTGACGGTGTGCGCCACGACGAGATGCCGATGACTCAGACCGAGTTCCACCACGCTAAGCCGATTTTCGAGTACTACGATGGCTGGACCGAGAACATTTCGGATGCGAAGAGCCTGGATGAGCTGCCCGAGAACGCCCGCAAGTACGTGCTGAAGCTGGAAGAGATTTCCGGCTGCCGTATTTCTGCGATTGGTGTGGGCCCGGACCGCGACCAGACCATTGTGGTTCGCGACCTCATCAACGAAGACTAAGCTCAAAAGCTCAATACGCGAAAGCCCCCGGAGGCTACCTTATAGGTGTCTTCCGGGGGCTTTTCCATGCCAGGTGCACACGCGGTGCACATGACCAGGCGGGGCGTGTGCCGTATGCTGGAAAGAGCGCCCACACACGTGGCGCCAAAGCGTTCAGAGGAGAAAAACGATGTCCTATATCACCGGAGCTATCTACCCGAGCTCGGACCGCCCTCAGCTGGGTGCCACCGAGGAAGAAACCCTCCGCGCCTACGCGGACAAGAACACCGCCGTAGCCCTCGGATACGCCAACCCCGACATCCACGAACTACACGCCCTGCAAAAAACCTTCAACCTGCACGAACTCGCCATCGAAGACGCCGGACGAGGCCACCAGCGCGCCAAACTAGAACGATACGGCGACTCCCTCTTCACCGTCATCCGCCCCGCCATCTACCTCGACAAAGAAGAAGAAGTGCGCCTCAGCGAACTGCACCTCTTCACCGGCCCCCGCTACACCCTCGCACTCGTTCGCGACGAACAGCGCATCAACGACAAGTTCAACCTGCTCTACGCCACCCCCGATGCATCCCCCGCCCGACTGCTGCACCGCATCCTCGACAGCACCGTCGACAGGTACGCCCCCGTGCTCGAGGGACTCGAGAACGACAACGACGAGATTGAAGACATCCTGTTCTCCGCGCACGACCGCCAAGACGCCAACTCCCTGGCGCAGCGCATATACGAGCTACTCAACCAGGTGATTGACTTTCAGCGAGCCTGCCGACCCCTCGAACCGATGATGGGTCGCATCATTGAAGGCCTACGCACCGGCGCGCTCGACCCGTCCCCCTACCCGGGCGCGAGCCAGGGCGAGGTTGAAGACGAGGCCGTGGAACTTGCCCGCCAGTTCCGTAATGTGCTCGACCACGTGGTGCACACGAAGGAACGCCTTGAGGATCTTCGTAGCTCCCTCGAAAACGCCCTGCGCGTGCACGACACCCTGCTCGGTCAGCAACAGAACGACGACACCAAGAAAATTTCCGCCTATGCGGCGCTACTCATGGTGCCCACCATTGTTGGCTCGGTGTACGGCATGAACTTTGAGGTCATGCCCGAGCTCAAGTGGGAGTTCGGCTACCCGGCGGCCCTGCTGCTGATGCTGGTCTCCTGTCTGCTCCTCTACTGGTTCTTCAAGAAGAATAAGTGGCTCTAACAGTCCACAAAACGCCACTGGCTAGGCCTTTAAACGCGTATGCCGCGTAGGGCATACACACATGCCTTACGCGGCGCGGTCGTACTGTGCGCGCATTGCGCGGCGGCAATCGCGACGCTCACGCTTGAACTTCTTACACACAGCCTCCGAATCGGCAAACATGTAGAAGTCCTCCGGCTCAGCCGACAAACCCAAAGTCGACAGCTCAACCAGCGACAGCATCGCGTAGAACATCTCACGGCGCAGCTCAAAATTGCAGGCACCTGGAGCGGACTCCACCGCAAACACGCCGCCGGTGCACTCCAGCGCGCGCATCGCCCAGTGCTGAGTCCACAGGTCACCATTGACCGGGCTCACGCCCAGGCGAGTTAGCGCCAGGCCGGTACCCTGCACACGCTCAAAGCGCAGGCACATCTCCAGGTCCTTTTCCAGGGGGAACACGAACAGCAGCGCGTTCTGCGCCGCCGCACGCAGCTCAGCCAGGTTCGCCTCGTAACCGGAAGCACCCTGAGTCAGGTGACGCATCACGCGGCCCATCGTCGAAGAGGCCGGCGCGGTGCGGAAGCACGAACCGTCAGCCACCAGCTGCTCCAGAACGCCGCGGAGCTCCTCCACGTTGAAACGCTCCATACGGACGATGGTGCCCGCCTGCATCAGCAGGTTGAACTCTGCATCACGGCACAGCTGCTCATCGGCGGTGCAGGAGATCTCTGCGTTTGCGTACTGGCTCTCGTGAGTGGTGTTGTCCATGACCGTTCCTTCCGTAGATGCTGAATCAACCTAGCGGCAACACCGCAGGAGACGGCGTGCCCGGTCGGAAGGATCGTCCCTTCCAACACCTACACTCTATGAGCGACCCCTGACACGATAAGCAGTTTTTAATCTACCCCGGGGTAAAACTGGGAAAATTCTGAAAAATTCTGAAACCACCCGTGAAACCCAGTGAAACCGCTCATGAAACCTAGCGAAATAGAGAAAACCGGGTGCCCCCACAGTCGGGAACACCCGGTCACTCATACGGAATAGACGGCGCAACTAGCGCTGACGGTACAGCAACCACAGCATATACACGCCACCCAACGCGCCCGTCACCAGGCCCACCGGAATCTGGAACGGCGCCAACGCACGAGCCGACACAAAATCAGCCAGCACCAAAATTACCGAACCCAGCAACGCCGAATGCCACATCGCCATACCCGGAGTGTTCCACAGGCGGCGCGCAATCTGCGGGGCAACCAGCGCCAAGAAACCAATCGGGCCGGCAACAGAAATCGCCACAGCCACCAGGAGCACGGCAGCCGCCACCAGCATGTTTACGGTCCTCTTCACCGGCAAACCCAAACCTGCCGCCAAATCGTCGCCGAGCTCCAAGACGCGCAGGCGATGCGTCAGCATCAGCACCAGCGGAATCGCCACCAGCAGCAGCACCGCCTGCACCGACATCTGGTTCCACGACAGGGCATTTAGCGAACCGTGTTGCCAGGTCTTCGCCGCCTCCGCCTTCTCCAAATCACCGCGCGTAATCAGGTAATCATTCACGGAACTGAGCATCGCACTCACCGCAATACCAATCAGCACCATTTTCTGACCCATCGTTGCACCACCGCGCACACCCGCCAGAAGCATCACCACAGCCGCCGTCGCAAAACCGCCAATAATAGCGCCCATGCCCATACCCACGCCGGTAGAACTCAACGACCCAATCAGCACCACAGACAGGGCACCGGTCGCCGAACCCACCGTGAAGCCGATAATATCCGGCGAACCCAGCGCATTACGCGACACCGACTGAAAAATAGCGCCCGACAAACCCAAAGCCGCACCCACCACCACGGCGGCAAGCATACGCGGCAGACGCTGATTCAACACCAGCTGACGCTCAATCTCCGTGCCCTCACCCTGAAAAATCAGGCGAAACACCTGATCAGGGCTCATCTGATAACTACCAAACACCAGGGAGGCGACCGCCGCCACCACAAGCACCGCCACCACCAGCAGGGTACGCGGAATAGGGGTGCGGTAACGCCCCGGGATACGCACAGACCCGGCAACAGCAGACCCGGCTACAGAACGAGACACAACGCTCACAATAAAACCTCTCAGAAACCGGGGCCTACAAACCAGATACGCCAGATGAGCTAGACGAACCAGTCGAACCAGACGAACCACCCACAACAGGGCGCTGAGCACGATGCGCCCCGTGCTCCGACACATGAGCCGGGCCCGCCTCGTCGTGCGCCTGCGCCTTCGAACCCAAGCGGCTCTTCTTCGCACCGCGCGCACCGGCACTCAAACGCAGCACCAGAACCATCAGCACCGGGGCACCAATAAAGGCGGTCACAATACCCACCTCAAGCTCACTGGGCATGACCAGAACGCGACCCAAAATATCGGAGGCAAGTACCAGCACCGGGCCGTACACCAGCGACAGCGGCAGCACACGCGCAATATCGGAACCCACCAGCAGACGCACCACATGCGGCACGACCAGGCCCACAAAACCAATCGGGCCCGCAATCGCAGTCGCCGCACCACACAGCGCCATGATCGCAATAATCGTCGCGCCACGCACCATTGTCACCGGTACACCCAGGCCAGCTGCCGCATCCTCGCCGAGTGCCAGGGCACGCAGAGGACCGATCAGCATGAAAGAGAGCACCAAACCCAATGCCACAAAGGGCAGCGCAGACAGCACCTGCTCAAAGGTGCGGTTCTCCAGCGAACCCACCACCCAGAAACGGTGCGAATCAAAAGCCTTCGAATTAAACATTGTGATAATGCCGGTAATCGTGCCCAGGCAGGCGTTCACCGCCACACCCGTCAGCACCAGACGCGCCGTCGAATCCAGGTTCGGCTTAGAATCCACCAGGCCCATGACGAACACCAGCGCCGCCGCCAGACCCGAACCCAGTAGAGCCAGCCACAGCTGAACGAACGGGGACGACACCCCAAAAACGCCCACACCGACCACCACGGAGGCGGCGGCACCCGAGTTCACACCCAGCAGACCCGGCTCAGCCAGCGGGTTACGGCTCAACGCCTGCATGAGCACACCCGACACCGCCAACGCGGCACCCACCAGCAACGCCGCGGCGGTACGCGGGGCACGCTTCGCCCAAATCAGCTTCGACTCGATGGTGTTCGCCTCCGGGTGGAGGAAACCGTCAATCGAGCGGTCCAGGGTGAACAGGCGCGAACCCACCGTAAACGACAGAGCGCAAAGCAGCACTAGCAGAACGCCGCCAATAATGAGCGCAACCGCCAGACGCGAGATAGACTTGCCACCCTGACCGCCAGAGGAGGCGCCAGATACGGCGTCCGAAGAAGCGGAGAGGGCACGAATTTTCGCCAGGGAGGCAGCGCTGACGGTGGGTCCGGAAGAGGGGGAGGTCTGTGGTGTCATAGGCTTTGGAGGTGGTGGGGGAGCGGTGTGCTCCCGTGCGGACGGAGGATGCTTAACGTATCAATAGATAAGTATTAAGTATCGCATATGCATATATGAGGTTATCCTAATAATATGGCAAATATGACGAACAAGATCACCCGCCGCTCCTTCGGCGCACTCGCACTCGGTTCCTTCAGTGCCCTCGCCCTGGCGGCTTGCGGCTCCTCCAACACTTCCGGCTCTTCCTCCTCCGCGTCTGCTTCTGCGACCGGTAAGAAGGTGGCACCCTCCGCCCTGCCCTCCGGCATGGGCACCACCACCGTTGACGGCGAATTCCCCCGCACCGTCAAGCACTTCCGCGGTGAAACCACCATCAAATCCGCACCCTCCAAGGTCGTGATTCTCTCCACCGGTCAGCTCGACGGTGTGCTCTCCCTGGGCGTCGTGCCGGTCGGCGCGGCAACCGCAGGCGACGCCGACCTGGTCCCCACCTACCTGAAGACCAAGTTCTCCAATAAGTCCGCAGAGCTCGACAAGATTGCCAAGGTCGGCAAGCGCACCGACCCGGACGTTGAGGCCATCGCAAACCTCAAGCCCGACCTGATCCTCATCAACAACACCAACAAGAAGGACGAGCTGTACGAGTCCCTCGCCAAGATCGCGCCGACCGTGGTCACCGAGGGCACCGGCATCAACTGGAAGCAGGACTTCCTGCTGATTGCCGCCGCGCTGGGCACCACCGAGAAGGCTGAGAAGCTCATGGAGGAGTACAACACCAAGGCGAAGTCGGTCGGTCAGAAGGCTGGCAGCGAGAAGACCTTCTCCTTCCTGTACACTTCCGCTGACCGCACCCGCATCTTCGCGAAGTCCTCGTTCGTGGGTTCCATCTGCGCGGATGCGTCCCTGGCACGTCCCGCAGCTGCGCAGGTTGCGAAGACCTCCATCGACTTGAGCTCCGAGCAGCTCGACCAGGCTGACGGCGACTACCTGTTCTACGGTGTGCAGGGCGGCGACGAGTCCAAGCTGACCGGTGAGGCGCTGTGGAGCACCCTCAAGGCTGTTACCGAGAAGCACGCGCACAGCGTGGATGCTGACATGTTCTTCCTGAACGCTGGCCCGGCTGCCGCGCTTGGTGTTCTGGAGACCATCGAGAAGGCTCTCTAAAGGTTCTAGCCTCTCGTAGAGATTCGCCGGGAAGCCCCGCATTCTTACCTCTCATGCTCGCGCATGAGGGTGAGGAGGCGGGGCTTTCTGCACGCTCGGCACCTGCTTTCGCACCTGCTTGCTGCCGCCGGATGCACTCGTGACCAGAATTGGTGCCCGCCCGCCCGAAATAGGGTCTAATGGGGGTAGAAGGCGCAGCGGTACCGTTACCCGCGCCTGACACACCGAACCTTACACACCGATTAATTCACCGACGAAACGAGCACACAATGCCGAAGAACAAGCCCTCCGAAGAGACCCTGGCGCAGGCACGCCGCGTCATCGACGCACTCAACGAGCGTGGTGCCCGCAAGCAGGCAATCCGCCTGAAGGTAACCCTTCCCGACGCACCGCTGCCGCAGACCGCATCCAAGTTTGGTGGCCGACCGTACCTGCCCGCAGGCGAGTCTGCTCCGACCAATGAGAAGGGTGAGCCGCTGGGCATGATTGCGCAGATTAACTGCGCCGACCTGCCCGAAAAAGACATTTACCCGGCGACCGGTATGTTGCAGTTCTGGATCAACCCCAACGATGAAGAGTGCATGTGGGGTTACGACTACGAGAACCCGCTCTCGCAGAAGAATCACCGCGTCGTCTACTACGAGACGCTGGATGAACCGAACCCGGATGCCCCGTTCCCGACCGTGAACTGGGATGACTATGGTTGGCCCTTTGGTCGTGACGGCAAGGGTACCGCTGAGGAGGTTGTTGAGTACGCACTTGCCTTCGAGCCCTGGGAGCAGGGATTCCTGGATGGCGGCTTCGAAATCTACGACCAGTTCGCTGACGCCTGGGATGAAATGTACCCGGACCAGAAGCTGCCCGAGGAACCGAACGCACGCGGTGACGCCTCCTACAACCTGCTGGAGCCCTTCGAATCGGAGGAGAGGGATTACTCACATATTGGCGGCTACCCCTCGTTCGTGCAGGAGGACCCGCGCGATGAGTTCGAGGAGCTGCGCGGCCACACGGTGAACCTGCTGACCATCGAATCGGAGTGGGGTGAGGACGCCGAGGAGGGCGTGTACGTGATGTGGGGTGATGCCGGTGCGGCGAACTGGCTCATTACCCCGGAGGCGCTTGCCGCCCGCGACTTCTCACAGGTCGTCTTTGAATGGGCCTGCGGCTAAACGTGGTTTTGGCTGAATAGTCGAAGGGGGAGGGAAATAGAGAATAACCGCTCTATTTCCCTCCCCTTTTTGTGTACCTTTTATCGGGCACGTCTAAGCAGCGCGATACTTACGGTTCTTACTACGCGGCGGAGCCGTAGGAACAATCAGCTTCGCCTCCACAAGACGGCGCAGATCATTCGTAATGGAGGTACGTGAAGCGCCCCGACCCCAATGCTCTTGGATATACGCCGTGGAAACAGCCTCGCCCTGTGAACGCAGGCCGAGCACAATACCAGCCTGGCGTTCGCTGAGGCCGTCAAGCGACGCATCGGCGCCTGCCGGTTCGACGGTGTCGGCTGAATGTTTGCCCGTGGAATGGGTTGCTTGCTGAGTCTTATCCTCAGGCGCGGTCTTCTGTTCCGTATAAGACACATCCTGCGGAGGCTGCAACAGAGTAACCTGCACGTACATCAGACGGTCAGCAAACTGGGGAGCGGGCAGACCCGCCTCCTTCAGCGCGCGCAGAACCGTGGGAATACCGGAAGCCCTATTCTCTGCAATCAAACGCCCCGTACCCGGGTCGGGCAGATTAGTCAGAATGCTTGCTAAGTAGCTGTTGCGGGTTGAAGAAACACCGGGCTGACCGAAATCTCGGATAGTTACAGCACCGTAGATACCGCCCGGGCTACGCACCACCAAGCGGTTGGTGTAGAGCTCAACCTGTACCTGTGAGCCGCGCGCACCTGGCGAGTAGTCGCGGTGCATGAGGGCGTTGACCAAGAGCTCACGGATAGCCTCCAGCGGATACTCGTAGCGCTCAACCCGCCCAATACCGCTACTGTTGAGGCCCTCCATCGTGGACGTTTTGCGCATATTGCGAACCAAAACGCCCATAGTTTCATCCAACATGGAGGGGATAGGCCCGGTACAGCTGTGATTGTCCAGAAAACGTCGACCGTCCTCAGTGACCTCACCAAGCTCTTCACCGGGAAGAACAACAACGCTCATCATCAGCTGCGGGAAGAACGCCTGCGGGTAGGATCCCATGGCGAGAAGCGCCCCAAGAGTGGGCACTTCTCGGCCCTCAGAATCGATGCGTAGAATGCGTGCCTGCAGAAGAACCTCACGGTCAGAAAGCGTCGCAAAAACGCGAGGCTGCTCCTCCCGGAGGCGAGCGACATAGGCACTCACAAGGGTGGGGGAGAGGTCCTTGAAGCTTGCCTCGCTGACCAGCTCCTCGTCGTAGCGGGGCTGACTGCGGTTCTCTAGGAGGCGGTCAATCTCGTACTTGGTGAGGCGAATATCGGCCTCGCCGACGCGCTGGTAGGAGCCGTTATACATGCCGTGTGCTTCGATGTAGTAGGGCTTCTGCGTCGGGTCGCCGGGGAGCACATCGATGCGCACGATACGGTGCTGCTCGTCTGCCGCCTCAACCTGAATATCTACCGGGGGTCGAGGTGTGATCTTGGAACGGATTGCCTCAACGGATGCGTCGTGGACTGCCTGTGCGTTGAAACCTTCAACTGGCTGTAGACCTTCTGCCGGGTCGGTGAGGCCAAGAAGAATGGTGCCACCGTCGCCGTTCGCGAAGGCACTAACGGTTTCAAGAACGGACTTGGGGAACCCGCCAGCAGCAGCTTTGACTTCTACTCGCCCGTTTTCAGCCTGGCTACGGCGTAGGTTTTCGATGAGTTCGGCGGTGTTTGTTTCCATGCATGCTCCCGATGGCTACTTCTTGGTGAACGTCATAGCAACGTCATAACAGCATCATAACAATTTCTGCGATGATGTTGTTATGATCCTGCGATGATGTTGATATGATGCGGTATTTTCCTCGTACCTTGAACCTTAAAAACCCCGGAATTGCAGGCTAAAACCGGGTGTTTCCATCGGTCTCATTGACCGCGCATCATAACAACCGTCATAACAACTTCTGTTATGACGGCTGATATGATGCCCCGCTAAGACCCGTACGGCAGTCCCCGCTCACCAAAAATAGCCCCGTCATAATCCGCAATAAACGACATATAGGTACCCGCACTTGGTGCACCCCGCCACCGGTGGCACAGTATAAAGTCGAGCCACTATCGACTCCCCGCACACAGGCGGGCAGATACACCAGGAGCAAACCAATGGCTGAACACACTTTCGGCTTCCGCACCCGCGCACTACACGCGGGCGGCACCCCCGACGCTGAGCACGGTGCCCGCGCGGTCCCCATCTACCAGACTTCCTCCTTCGTCTTCAAGGACGCTGACGACGCCGCGAACCTCTTCTCCCTGCAGAAGTACGGCAACATCTACTCGCGCCTGTCGAACCCCACCGTCGCCGCGCTGGAGGAGCGCATCGCCTCCCTCGAAGGCGGTATCGGTGCGGTAGCGACCGCCTCCGGCATGGCTGCCGAGTTCATCACCTTCGCGGCTCTGTGCCAGCAGGGCGACCACATTGTGGCTTCTTCGCAGCTGTACGGCGGCACCGTCACCCAGCTGGACGTGTCCCTGCGCCGCTTCGGCATTGAGACCACCTTCGTGCCCGGCACCGACCCCGCCGACTACAAGGCGGCACTGACCGAGAACACCAAGGCGATCTACACCGAGATCGTGGCGAACCCCTCCGGCGAGGTTGCCAACCTGGAAGGCCTCGCAGAGGTCGCCCATGAGGCGGGTATCCCCCTGGTCGTGGACGCAACCCTGTCCACCCCCTACCTGATTCGCCCCCTCGAGCACGGCGCGGACATCGTTATCCACTCGGTCACCAAGTTCCTGGGCGGTCACGGCACCACCCTCGGCGGTATCGTCGTCGAGTCCGGCCGCTTCAACTGGGGTAACGGCAACTTCCCGTCCATGACTGAGCCGGTTCCTTCCTACAATGGCGTGTCCTGGTGGGGTAACTTTGGTGAGTACGGCTTCCTGACCAAGCTGCGTTCCGAGCAGCTGCGTGACTTCGGCCCGTCGCTGAGCCCGCAGGCCGCGTTCAACCTGCTGCAGGGTGTTGAGACTCTGCCGCAGCGCATGGATGCGCACCTCGCCAACGCTAAGCAGGTCGTCAACTGGCTGGTTGAGGACGAGCGTATCGCCTACGTGAACTACGCTGGCCTGGAAGACCACCCGCACTACGAGCGTGCGAAGAAGCTGCTGCCGCTGGGTGTTGGTTCCGTGTTCTCCTTCGGTGTGAAGGCGACTGAGAAGGCTTCCGGCCGTCTGGTTGGTGGCGAGTTCATTGGTGCGCTGCAGCTGGCAAGCCACCTGGCGAACATTGGTGACGCCCGCACCCTGGTTCTGCACCCGGGTTCGACCACTCACCAGCAGCTGACCGCTGAGCAGCTTAAAGCTGGCGGTGTCGGTGAGGACCTGATCCGTATCTCGGTGGGTCTGGAAGACGTCGAAGACATCATTTGGGACCTGGACCAGGCGCTGACTTACGCGACTGGCCTGAACCACGCCGGTGAGCGTGTGGGCGAGTCCAGTGCAGACAAGATTGTGGAGGCTGAGGAGGCGGTTGCCGCCGCTAAGGCCGCCGAGGACGCTGCCGCCGCTGAGGCTGCTGCTGGCGCATCCTGCTCCCTGCCTACTACCACTCAGGAGGAGAAGTAATGACTGAGAAGCGTACCTGGGTGGGTCCTTCCGCCCCTGAGCGTCTGAACATTCTGCGTAATACCCGCACGATCGCGATTGTGGGTATGAGCGATAAGATTTCGCGTGCCTCGTACTTTGTGGCAACGTACCTGCAGTCAGCGTCGCCGTACAAGCTGTATTTTGTGAACCCGATTCTGGCGGCGAAGGGCAAGCTTGTGCTGGGTCAGCCGGTGTACCCGTCGCTGCAGGACCTGCCGGAGGTCCCGGATCTGGTGGAGATTTTCCGCCGTAATGAGGACCTGCCGGGCGTGGTTCAGGAGGCTGTGGATCTGGGCGCGAAGACCGTCTGGATGCAGCTGGGCTCCTGGAGTGAGGAGGCTGCCGCAATCGGTGAGGCCGCCGGCCTGAACGTGGTGATGGATAAGTGCGTGAAGATTGAGCACGCGCGTTTCCACGGTGGCCTGCACTTGGCCGGTTTCAACACGGGCGTGATTTCTTCGAAGCGTCAGGTGCTGTCGAAGTAAGCAGCCTGCGCTGTATAAACCGCTGCGGCTTGTAATTACAAAAAATCAGGCGCTCGTTAGCGTTTGAACGGAAGGGGCGTACCCGGGGTGATTCCCGGGGCGCCCCTAATCTGTGCCCGGTGGAGCATTCGGCGCGTTGTGGGCGAGATTGAGGGCGTAGCATCGCCCCTTGTCGAGAGCAGTTCAGCTTTAAGGTAAACCTGACCCCTATGTTCTGGGGTGCTAAGCCGGTATCCTAGTGTGGAGCCCGGCGGCCGGTACTCAGCACACACGCGTACCGACCGCCGGGTTTTCCTCTCTTGCAGATTGTGACGGAATGTTACGTTAAATTCTCTCGGGTCTGGAATAGCTGTAGGATAGCCAGCGTTGCACCCGCAGAGAAGGGGCACACCGCATGATGCCCCCGGGTTACCTCAGGGTGACAACCCGCAACTACAAGAGCATCAACCACCACACGAAAGAAGAACACCATGTCCGCAATGATTAACCGCCGCACCGTCCTCGCAGGCTCCGCATTCACCGGCCTGGCTGCACTGCTCGCAGCGTGCGGTTCGTCCAGTAGCAGCACCGCATCCAGCACTAACAAGCTGGAGGCTATCAAGTCTGCTGGCAAGATTCGTGTGGGCCTGGAGGGTACCTACCGCCCCTTCTCCTTCCACGAGTCCAACGGCACCCTGGTCGGCTTCGAGAAGGAAATCGCCGACCTGATTGCCAAGGACCTGGGCGTGACCGCCGAGTTCGTCGAGACCCCCTGGGATTCGCTGATTGCCGGTGTGGACGCTGACCGCTACGACATTGTCATTAACAACGTCTCCGCAACCGATGAGCGTAAGCAGAAGTACGACTTCTCCGTACCCTACCTGTACTCCGAGCCGAAGGTTGCTGTGAAGAAGGATTCTTCCCTGCAGAACGTGAGCGAGATTTCCGGCCACTCCTCGGCGCAGTCTGAGACTTCGAACTTCCGCAAGATGGTGGAGGCGAAGGGCGCCTCGATCGTGGTTGTTTCCGGTTTCGACGAGGCCATCGAGCAGGTCCTCTCGGGCCGCGCCGAGATGACCGCGAACGACTCCGTGTCCTTCGCTGAGTACTTCAAGGAGCACCCGGACGCTAACCTGCGCCTGCTCTCCGGTGACCTGGGTACCGGCAGCAACTCCTCCATCCTGATGGCTAAGGGCCAGGACGCCCTGCGTAACGCTATCGACGAGTCGCTGAAGAAGCACCTGCAGAACGGTGACATCAAGGCGATTTACGAGAAGTACGTGGGCGAAGACCTCTCCCCGAAGAACTAATTAAAGGAGCTGAGTTCCGTTCATGGAACGCTACCTGAATCTTTGGGCTGAGTCCCTGCCCCAGCTGCTGGGCTCGACCCTGGCAGTGACTATCCCGCTGTCGCTGATTTCGTTCGCGGTGGCGCTGCTGGTGGGCATCATCTCCGCCGGCGCGCGCACGAGCCGCTTCGCCCCGGTGAACTGGCTGGCCTGGCTGTATATCTGGGTTTTCCGCGGCACCCCGCTGCTGGTGCAGCTGTTCATCGTCTTTTACGGCCTGCCGAAGGTCGGTATTGCCCTGGACGTGTGGAGTGCCGCGATCATCACGATGAGCCTGCACACCGGCGCGTACGTGGCGGAGACGTTCCGTTCCGCGGTGGCGGCTATTCCGCGCGGCCAGTTTGAGGCGGCGGCAACCCTGAACTTCACCCGCATGCAGACCCTGCGCCACGTGGTCATTCCGCAGGCGGTGCGTATTGCTCTGCCGAACCTGGGCAACAACTTTATCGACCTGATTAAGGGCACTTCGCTGGTGTCGGTTATTTCGATGGTTGACCTGTTCCAGACCGGTAAGCAGATCGCGTCGCGTACTTTCGAGCCGCTGGCAATGTACTCCGAGGTCGCCATCATTTACCTGGTGATTTTCACTCTGCTGACCGCCGCGCAGTCGGCCCTGGAGAAGTACAGTAACCGTTACGTAAGGAGCAACAATGCTTAGCGTTGATTCCCTGTCGAAGAGCTTTGGCGACACGCAGGTGCTCAAGAACATCAGCCTGGACATCCCCGACGGTGAGACCACGGTGATTCTGGGCCCGTCTGGTAGCGGCAAGTCGACTCTGTTGCGTTGCCTGAACCTGCTGGAAACCCCGCAGTCCGGCACGCTCACCATTGACGACGCGCAGGTGGACTACAGTCAGAAGCTCACCGACGCGCAGGTGCGTGATATTCGTTCCCGTTCGGCGATGGTGTTCCAGCAGTTTAACCTGTTCCCGAACTACACGGCGTTGAAGAACGTGGCGCTCGCCCCGACCCTCAACGGCACCCTGAATGCTCAGCAGGCGCAGGAGCGTGCCCGTGAGCTGCTGGCTAAGGTGGGTCTTGCCGACAAGGTTGATTCCTACCCGGACGCTCTCTCTGGTGGCCAGCAGCAGCGTGTGGCGATTGCCCGCGCCTTGGCGTTGGAACCCTCCTACCTGCTCTTTGATGAGCCGACGAGTGCGCTGGATCCCGAGCTGGAGGCGGAGGTGATCCGCGTGCTGATGCAGCTGGCGAAGGAGGGGCGCTCCCTGGTCATCGTGACGCACAATATGGCGTTTGCGAAGAAGGTTGCGGATCGTATCGTGTTCCTGGAGAACGGTACCCTGCGTTATAACGGTGAGCCGGCCGGTTTCTTTGCTTCGGATGATGAGCGTATCCGTAAGTTCTTGACCGTGTACGACAGCACCGAGTACACGATTTAGGCATATTGCACATAGTAAATATGGGCTGGTTTCTGCCGGTCAGATAATCATCTGACGTGCGGAAACCAGCCCATATTCTATATTCAGCATATATTCGTTCTACTCTGAAGGCCTCTTCGAGCGGCGGTACTCCTCCAGCTGCTCAGGACTGACCACCTGTAGCTGGTCGGTGAGCGGATTACCCGGCGACCAGCCCTCATCCTGAACCGAGTTCTCTTCACGGTTGAAGAAGGTGAGCAGGCGGGGGCGGTGCACCTGCAGGCCGCCCGGGGTGGTCGGTAGCTGCCAATTCTTCATATGGGAGAGCACACCAAACACCAGGCACAAGATGATAGACAGCGCCATCGCCAGGTTAGGGCGGTGGAACAAGCCGGTTACCAGAGCGGTTTCAGAAGCACCCATAAACGCGACCGTTGCGTACAGGGAGTTACCACCAAAGATTGCCGGGATGCGGTTGACCATAATGTCACGGATAACGCCGCCACCGACCGCGGTGGTGATGCCCAACGCGATAGCGGGCAGCCAGTGCAGACCCAAGTTCAGGGACTTAATGGTGCCGGTTGCAGCCCAGCATCCCATGCCCACGAAGTCGACAACGAGCATGGTTCGGGTCGCCCAGCGGGCACTCAAATCGATGCTGTACGCAAGGATGGAAGAAACGATAGCACCCACCCAGTAGCCGCCGTCAGTGAGTGCCACGGGCAGTCCGGAGTTCAGTAGGATGTCGCGAATCATACCGCCGCCCATGCCGCAGGCGACCGCAAGCAGTAGGAAGCCCACAATGTCGAATCGGAAGGCGCGCGCCACAGCACCGCCGAGCAGGC
>ERZ1674204.15-NODE-15-length-18818-cov-9.756755_pt1 | contig 18818 bp, 16 predicted proteins | sample MGYA00581296_ERZ1674204 | MGnify/ENA primary metagenome ERZ1674204 (study PRJEB41354, sample SAMEA4873331) | human saliva metagenome | biome: human-associated habitat [ENVO:00009003]; feature: mouth environment [ENVO:08000002]; material: saliva material...
AACGAGGCGCGGGTGCTTAGAAGACTAGGTGTCCAGAAGCCTAGGCGTCCTCGCGTGCCACCTGGTCACTCGGGTACTTGTCCACTCGGCGGTGGTACAGGCGTCCGCACAGACCGCCGAGGATAGCGCCGAGGAAGCTCAACGCCAGAACCAGCAGAACCGCCAGCAGGCCGTTCGCGAAGTCGCCCCCCATCAGCTTCTGCAGGGACAGGGACGCGACACCGTTCTGGAACAGCTGAGGCGCGAGGAAGGTCGCCAGGGACCCGATGATGAGCACCATAATCTGCCAGAGCCATACGGCAATGCCCTGCTTCGCACCGGCGAATCGTGCCATGCGTCCCGCCGCGTAACCGCCCACCAGGTAGGCGAAGAAGATGAGCACACCCAACGCCACCGCGACCGGCACAGCGTTCGATGCGCCGCTGAACAGACGGGAGACCACCGAGGCGTACTCGACGGACTCGGTCTGACCGGTCAGGGTCAGCCACGACTTGATAGCCCACAGGCCACCGTCCATGAGGGAGATGGTAATCAGCCAGCCGAGCAGACCGGGCAGCAGGTGCATGCGGGAGTAGCGGCTCTTCTGCATGGACAGTGCGGTTGCGGCGGTGAGGATGGGGTCCGAACCAGCGGCATCACCTGCGGGGGTGGGGATGACGAAGCGGTCATCTGCCGCGGGGTCAGCCTGCGGGGTGCTCGATGCCGCGTGGGCGTTGCCGGGTGCGGGCACCTCGTAGCTTGCAGCGGTGGCAGGTGCGGTAGTGGGGGCGCCACCGCCGCGTACGTTGTCCGTGCTGGGGGCTGCAGGCTTGTCGAGCCAGCTGAGGTTGTCATCTCCGGGTTCGCCGAAGTGAGCGCCGGATTCTGCGCCTTGAGAAGTGGCGCCGGGGGAGAGAATCGGCTGGGTTGCTGTAGCTGCCTCGGTGAGGGGGCGGGTCGCATCCTGCGAGGACTGTGCGGAGGACTGCGCCGAAGAGCTCGACTCGCGCGCCTTTTCGTGGGCGCGGCGTGCCGCGTTCAGCTCCTCATCGGTCAGGACCACGGTGGGGTCGTCGGAGGAGAATGCCGCCTCCCACAGGTCACTTTCGGTGGGGGAGGACGCCGCGGCAGCCGGACGCTGCTGCGGGGTGTTGTTCTGTGCGTTCATTAAGTCCTTTGGATCTAATCCTGGGGTCGTGGTGTGCGGGTTGCCTTAGAGCGCGCGGTCAGCGTAGAAGGCGCGTGCTTCTTCCAGGGCTTCTGCGGAGTAGGTGTGCGGGTATGCCGGGCGCTCATTCTCGTCTAGGGTGCGGACCACGCGGCCGGGGTTGCCCACCACGAGGGAGTTTTCGGGGACGTCCTTGGTGACGACGGTGCCCGCGCCAATCACGGAGTTCTTGCCGATGGTCACACCGCCCAGGATGATGGCGCCGCCACCGATCCAGACGTTGTCTTCAACGGTGATGGGCTCGCCACCTTCCCAGTATGCGGCGCGGTCGACCGGGTTGAGCGGGTGGGTGGGGGTGAGGAACTGTACGTTGTTGCCGACGAGCACGGTGGAGCCGATGCGGATCGGGCAGACGTCCAGGAAGACACAGCCAAAGTTGAAGAAAGAGCCGTCACCAATATAGGTGTTCACGCCGTAGTCGAAGCGTGCGCCGGGGCGGATGTGCGAGTGCTCGCCCAGGTGGCCGAGGTGTTCACGGTAGACGTGCATTGCCTGTGCCTGCTCGCCGCGTGCGTAGTGTTCTTCGGCGAGGACCGTTGCAGCGTGGATGCGCTTAGTCTGCGCGACGCATTCGGCGTCGGGCATGTAGGCGGCGCCGGAGACCATGCGGTTGAAGATGTCGCCGTTGGGGCGCTGCGGGGTGTGCATTAGTGGGCTCCTCCTAGAAGGTAGACTAGTGCGATGATGGCCATTCCGAACAGGATGACGACTCCTCCGGCGATAGCGAATCGTTTGGAAATTTCGCGGAGGAGCTTCTTGAACTGTTCGTCAGTGATGTCTTGCTGTCGTTTACTCATGCTTTAAGTATCCCAGAGTTGCTTGGGTTTACCTTAGTGTTTCGGCGTTTATTGCGGTATCTGGGGCGGGTGTACCGTGTGATTTTCAGCGTGGAAAGAAGCGCTGCTGAGTTGAAGCGTGAGGGTGTAGGAAGGCACAATCAATGCATGACTGAGGCTCAGAAGAACACGAACCTGCAGGATGCGGCGGCACCTGCATCCCCCGCTGGCGCGTCGGCTGGTGCGCATCCGTTGGCGCATCGCCCCTGGTTGAAGAATTATTCTTCGTGGACTGCCCGCGATATTGAGCTACCCGAAACCTCGCTGAGCCACCTCATTGACGAGGCGGTCCGCACCGTACCCCACAAGGTGGCGCTGGAGTTTTTTGGCGCGACCACAACCTACGTTGAGTTGGGGGACCAGATTGAGCGTGCTGCGGAGGGTCTGCGTGTGGCTGGTGTGCAGGCGGGTGACCGTGTGGCGCTGATTTTGCCGAACTGCCCTCAGCATATTGCGGCGTTCTACGCGATTTTGCGTCTGGGCGCGATTGTGGTGGAGCATAACCCTCTGTACACGGGCGCGGAGTTGCGCCACATGTTTGAGGATCACGGCGCGAAGGTCGCGATTGTGTGGGATAAGATCGCCTCGCATATTACGGGTCTTCCGGCGGATATCCGCCCGAACCATATTTATTCAGTGAACATGATTTCGGCGATGCCCGCGCTGATGCGTACCGCGCTGAAGCTGCCGTTGAAGAGCGCGCGTGCTTCGCGTGAGAAGCTGACCGGTCCTGCGCCGGGTACGGTGTCGTGGGCTCAGCTGGTGAAGAGCGAGCGTATTGACCCGTCGCATCGCCGCCCGACGGCGCACGATATTGCGCTGCTGCAGTACACCTCGGGTACGACCGGCCTGCCGAAGGGCGTGATGCTCACGCACCGCAACCTGGAGTCTAACGGCCGCATGGGTGAGGCATGGATTAACCCGGGTGATGACGAGGTGATTTACTCGGTTCTGCCGCTGTTCCACGCGTACGGTATGACCCTGGGCGTGACGATTGCGTCGCTGTGCCGTGCCCGCCTGGTGCTGTTCCCGACCGTGGACATGGACCTGATTTTGAAGGCGATGAAGAAGACCCGCCCGACCATTCTTCCTGCGGTTCCGCCGGTGTACCGCCGCCTCATGGATGAGGCGAAGAAGCGTGGCGTGTCCCTGGAGGGTATCCGTTATGCGGTTTCTGGTGCGATGAACCTGCCGCCTGAGCTGGTTGCCGAGTGGGAGGAAGCGTCCGGCGGTTTCATGGTGGAAGGCTACGGCCTGACCGAGTGCGCGCCGCTGGTGTCCTGCAACCCGCTCAATGACACTCGCCGTGCCGGTTTTATTGGTGTTCCGTTCCCCTCCACCGATATTCGTGTGGTGGACCCGGAAACTGGTGAAGATGTGCCTGATGGTGAAGAGGGCGAGCTGTGGGTGAAAGGCCCTCAGCGTTTTGCCGGCTACTGGAAGCGTGAGGACGAGACGGCTAAGACCATCACCCCCGAGGGCTGGTTGCGTACCGGCGATATTGTGCGCCTGGATGAGGACTACTTCATTCAGATTGTCGACCGTATTAAGGAAGTCATTATTACCGGCGGTTTCAACGTCTCCCCGACGGAGGTTGAGGTCGCGCTCAAGCAGCACGACATGGTCGCGGATGCGGCGGTAGTCGGTATTCCGCTGCCCGCCGGTGGCGAGATGGTGGTCGCCGCTGTGGTTGCCGCCCCGGGTCGAGTGGTGCAGGAGCATACTCTGCGTGAGCACTGCTATTCGAAGGTGACCCGTTATAAGGTTCCGCGCCGCATCGTGGTGGTGGATGACCTGCCCCGTTCGATGCTGGGTAAGGTTCTGCGCCGTAAGGTGCGTGAGCAGCTGATTGCTTCGGGCGAGTTCGATCAGTAGGCGCTAGCGGCTCGCTGATTGCCCGTTTTACGAACGCCGGCTTGGGTTTTTGTACCCGGGCCGGCGTTTTGTGTGTGCCTGAATACATGGTCAATGACGCTTTGTGACCTGGAAATAATCACTGCGTGACGAATTGTGACAAAATATGACGACCTTGACGTTCTGTGTCTCATGAATAGCCATTAACTTCCACACCCGCCCTTGTGCGTGCTGTAATTGTCCCATCATCATTCCCATCGGATGTGCTAGTACCAACGTGAGCACCCGGTGGAACGCATCATCATTCAACAGAAAGATTCATAGCCGTGAAGAAGTTTGCTGCTGCACTCGCAGTTGTCCCCATGGTCTTTGGCCTGGCAGCCTGCGGTTCCACCAACTCCTCCTCTTCCTCCTCTTCCGCATCCAAGAAGGTCACCATCGGTGTGGTTGGCTCTGAGAAGTTCAACAAGACCCTGAAGGAAGAAGCTAAGAAGCAGGGCATTGAGATTGAGTATAAGGAACTGACCGACTACTCCCAGCCCAACCCCTCCGTGGACTCCGGTAGCCTGGACATGAACCGTTTCCAGCACATCGCGTACCTGTCCAACTACAACGTGAGCGCTAAGAAGGACCTGCAGATTGTCGGCCCGACCGTCATCTACCCGATGGCTCTGTTCTCCAAGAAGCACTCCAAGTTGGCTGACATCCCCCAGGGCGGCGAGATCGTTATCCCGAACGACACCGTGAACGAAGCACGCGCGCTGAAGCTGCTGAAGACCAACGGTCTGGTTACCTTCAAGAACGCTGATGTTGACGCACCCACCATCGACGACGTGGACACCGCTAACTCCAAGGTGAAGGTCACTCCCGTCGACGCAACCCAGACAGTGGTTGGCATGGAGTCTGCTGACGGCGCGGTCGTCAACAACGACTTCCTCAAGGATGCAGGTCTGAAGCCCGCAGACGCACTGGCTCAGGACGACCCCAAGACCGACCCCTCCGCTATCAAGTACGTGAACCTCTTCGTTGCTCAGAAGGACAAGGCTGACGACGAGACCTACAAGAAGATCGTTGAAATCTTCCACACCAAGCCCGTCATGGATGTTGTTCAGGAAGAGACCCGCGGCACCGCTGTTGAGGTCAACGTGAGCACCGACGAGCTGCGTCAGTCCCTGGCTAACGAAGAAGCCAAGCTGCGCGCCAAGAAGTAATCTTCTAAATACACGCCTCCTCTAGGCATACGCAAAGGCGGTAAGTCTAAGCACCCGATGCGGGTCACGACAGGCTTACCGTCCTTTGCGTACCGGCGTTAATGCCCTTTAGCGCCCCAACCACGACATATAACGGATACAAACTTATGAGTGAACTGGTACAGAGCTTCGGTGACAGCACCGAGCCCATGGTGGTTCTGGACGGAGTCTCCAAGGTCTTCGGCAACGGCCCCAAGGCAGTAGTTGCTGTGGACAACGTCTCCCTCAGCATTAACCGCGGTGAAATCTTTGCAATCATCGGCTACTCTGGCGCCGGTAAGTCTACCCTGGTCCGCCTCATCAACGGCCTGGAAACCACCACCAGCGGCACCCTGACCGTTGGCGGCTTCGAGATTTCCGGTAAGCGCGACTCCGAACTGCGTGAAGCACGCACCAATATCGGCATGATCTTCCAGCAGTTCAACCTGATGAACTCCCGCACCGTGCTCGGTAACGTCGAGTTCCCGCTGAAGATTGCCGGCTGGTCTAAGAAGGACCGCCGCGAACGCGCGCTGGAAATGCTCGAGTTCGTGGGCCTTGCCGACCGTGCAGGCCACTACCCGAACCAGCTTTCGGGCGGTCAGAAACAGCGTGTGGGTATTGCCCGTGCGCTCGCGACCAGCCCCGCCCTGCTGCTGGCGGATGAGTCCACCAGCGCGCTGGACCCGGAAACCACTCATGAAGTGCTCGCTCTGCTCAAGCGTGTGAACCGCGAACTGGGTGTGACCGTCGTGGTCATTACCCACGAGATGGACGTGGTCTCCAGCATCGCTGACCGTGTGGCGGTCATGGAGTCCGGCCGCGTGGTCGAGCAGGGCAACGTCTACGACGTCTTCTCCAACCCGCAGACCGACGTGGCGAAGCTGTTCGTGGCGACCACCGTCAAGCTTGCCCCCACCGGCAAGGAGGCGGCTGAGCTGCGCGCTAACCACAAGGGTTACCTCATCAACGTTGAAATCGTGGAGGGTAACCAGGAGCTCGGTAAGGTGCTGTCCTACCTGGGTGCCCGTAACGTCCGCTTCAACATTGTGGGCGGCGGTATTGAGACCCTGCAGGGTAAGGCGTACGGTACCCTCACCCTGGAACTTCTCGGCGAAATCACCAGCATTGATGCCGCCGTTGCCGAACTGAAGACCGTTGCCCGCGTGCAGGAGGTGCGCTAAATGTTTGCTACTACTCTTCCGCTGGCTGCGTCTAAGACGGACTGGTCCGAGTTCCTGCCCGAGAAGCTGCTCCCGGCTATCGGCGACACCTTCTACATGGTGTCTGTTACGATGCTGTGTGCAGGTCTGGTCGGCCTGATTGTTGGTGCGCTGCTGTACACCACCCGTGAAGGTAACATCTTCCAGAACCGCTTCGTGTACACGATCCTGAACATTCTGGTGAACGTGATTCGCCCGATTCCGTTCATTATTTTGATTGCGGCTTTGGGCCCGCTGACTAGTGCTGTGGTGGGTACCCGCCTGGGCGTGAACGCTGCGGTCTTCGCGATGAGCTTCGGTGCTGCGTTCGCTATTGCCCGTATCGTGGAGCAGAACATGGTCTCCATTGACCCGGGCGTGATTGAGGCGGCGCGTGCGATGGGCGCTTCGAAGCTGACCATCCTGTTCACCGTGATGATTCCGGAGGCGCTTGGCCCGCTGATCCTCGGTTACACCTTCCTCGTCATTGGCGTGGTGGATATGTCCGCTATGGCCGGTTACGTGGGTGCTGGCGGTCTGGGTAAGATCGCGATTGTGGACGGCTACCAGCGCTTCAACGATGAGATCACCTGGGCTGTTGTGGCGATTATTATCGTCCTGGTTCAGCTGGTTCAGTTCATCGGTAACTTCCTGGCGAAGAAGGTTATGCGCCGCTAAGCTCGTGCTCCTAGAGGTACGACTGATAAGACAGAGAAGACCTCCGGTCTGCTCTTGAGGAGCGGGCCGGGGGTCTTTCTTGATGCTGCCTATCAGGTGAGGCGGTGAGGTGTCTACGGTAGGTGCTTAGCCCTGCGCCGCCATAGACTGCTATGCCTCAGACTGTTGTGCTGCCTCAAGCTTGGCGACCCAGGCGCGTGCCGCCTCCCAGAGCTGCGGGTCCTTGAACGAATCGAAGCGGCCAAAACCGGCAGGTGCCTTAGCCGGGTCGGTACCGGCGGGAGTGTAAATCATGACCTTCGTGCCGGCGTCACGTGCCGCCTGCGCACCGGCGGGGGAGTCCTCGAACGCCAGCGCCTCGTTGCCTTCAAAGCCGAGGCGACGTGCCGCCTCCAGGTACATGTCCGGGGCGGGCTTACCGTTGGGAACGTCGTTGCTGCTGACCCAGGTGCGCACCAGCGGGGCGTAACCGTAGCTTTCCATTTTCAGGGTCAGAATCTTTGCGGTGGAGTTCGACGCCACCGCAACGGGCATGTGCTCGCTCAGGAAGCTCAGGAACTCCTGCGCGCCCTCGATCAGGTCCACGCCGGAGCTGATGACCTCGTGCTCGGTAGCGAGCAGGTCCTTCATCACACGTTCATGGTGCTCGGCGTACTCTGCGGAGGCGGTGTCCGGCTTCTGGCCGTTCTGCGCCTCGTAGGAGAGCAGGGCAAGCTCCTCGGCGACGTCGGCTGCCGCCAGGCCGGTGAGGCGATGCTCGACCTCTTCGGTGAAGGGAACAGACCAGCGGGCGAAAAGCTCACGCTGCACATCGTTCCAGACGGTCTCGGAGTCGAGGAGGATGCCGTCGCAGTCGAAGATTGCGCAGCGGGGGAACCAATCGGAGGGTACTGTGTGTTCAAACATAATGTCAGTCTCTCACAGGGTTTTAGGCTATGGAAGCGGTGGCTCGGTGCGTGAGAAAACATGCAGGGCGCGAACCGGGTGAGGGCACAAAAGCACGCAGTATAAGCACGCAGCACAAAAGTATGCAGCACAAACGCGGGCATAAAGAAACCCTCCCGCCGCATCCAGAACGGACGCAACGGGAGGGCAGAAGCTAAAACAGCTTAGAGAGCGGACACCGGCTTGTGAGTCACCTGACGCATAAACGGAATAGTCGCCAACAGGCCCACATAGACCAGCGCCAGACCCAGCGCAATAGCGCCGAAGGTCATACCGAACATCTTCGTCAGAATCTCACCGGAAAGACCCTGCGCCGCAATCAATGCCGTCAGCGGCAGACCCAGCAGCGCAGAAACCACGCTAATGAGCACCAGCGGACCGAAAACCACGGTAAGGCGCGAAGCCTGCAACATCCTCGTGGGGGTACCCATCATATTCAGCGAAGAGTACAGCGAACCACGCTCGTAAATGGCGGCGCTCTGATTCAGCACTGCGGAGAGGGTGACCAGCAGGTACGAGAAGAACAGCATGAGCAGCATGCCCTGGAACATGTCCGACATGATGGTCATGAAGGGGCCGGCGGCGGGGCCTACCTCCTTCGCCGTTTTGTTCATCTCACCCGCCAGAATCAGGATGGGGCCGAAGAAGGTCACCAAGAAGGTCGACAGCGCCACACCCGAAACCTGACGCCACGCCCCGCGCGGGGACTCCAGCACCGCACGGTAACCCAGCAGAACCGACGCCTTCTGGGTCATGCGCACACGAATCTTTGCGTATGCCCACACCAGGAAGGTACCAATCAGGTCGATAGCAACCATCATCAGCAGACCCGGCAGAGCAATGAAAATCGCCAGGTTCTTAATCGCGCTATCGGCACCGCCGTCCTGGAAGGGTGAGAACATGCTAAAACCCTTCGAGGTCGAAGCCAGAATCATCACGGCAATGACCAGAACAACACCGATACCCAGAGCAATGTAACCGGCGGAACCGGCCTTCGCGCGGGTACGCACACCCAGCGGGCTGATGCTGACCTTCGCCAGACCGAAGAGGGAGCTGAGAGCCGCCAAAACCATACAACCCAGGAAGCAGTAGAAAATCACGCTCACCGGCAGGAGCATATTCTCAGCACCCAGCGGAACGTTCATGAAGTGCAAAGCGCCAAAGGGGAAAATCAGCACCAGGTAAAGCAGCAGACCGATGATGAAACCCACAAGAGAGTACACCAGCGCGTCCGCAACAGACAGACCCACAATCAGGGTCGTGGAGGCACCAATCAGGCGCAGGGACGCCAGACGCTCATCACGGCGGCGGGCACTCAAACGAGCAGCCGAAGCGCCCAGGGTAAAGAGCGGAACAATCAGCACCAGAGCGGCAACCCACGCCAAACCCATGTAGAGCTTCTGAATGCCCATCAGGTTGATCATTTCGTGGTCAACGTTGGCGTGCTCAAGCCACGTACTCAGCGCTTGAACACCACCGGCAACCGTCAAAAACAGTGCCGAGGAGGCGGCAAACGCCAGCACGGGAAGAATCGCCTGCGAACTCCATAGGGTTCGCTTGGCGAGTAGAGCATAGATTTGCATTATGCACCTGCCTGAGACTGAGCGCCGAGGTTCTGAGCACCGGGGTTCGGAGCGGGAACACCGCCCTGGTTATTGCGCTGGTCACTCACGATCTGACCGTCCTGCAGGTACACCACGCGGGAGCACGCCGCCGCCACGTTCGGGTCATGAGTAACCACCAGCAGAGTCTTACCCTGCTGCGGAATCATGGTCAGCAGCAGAGCCATCACCTCACGCGCGGTCTTCGAATCCAGCGCACCGGTCGGTTCATCCGCGAAAGTCACGGGGGCACCGTTCACCTGGGAACGGGCAATCGCCACACGCTGAGCCTGACCACCGGACATCTCACCCATACGGCGGTCCAGCATCTGTCCCAGACCCAGACGGTTCAACAGATCAGCCGAAATGGAACGCGCCTGCTGGCGGGGAACACCGGCAATCATCGCGGCGAGGGAAACGTTCTCCTCCGCGGTCAGCTCGGGAACCAGCAGACCCTGCTGGAACACGAAACCAAACGAGTTAGCGCGCAGGGAGGTGCGCTCACGCTCGCTGAGGGACTCCACCGCCACCTGACCGGTCGGGCCGTTGAACAGCACAGAACCGGCATCGAGCTTGATAATGCCCGAGAGCGCGTGCAACAGGGTGGTCTTACCGGAACCGGAAGGACCCATAATCGCCACGGACTCGCCGGGGAAAATATCCAGGCTCACGTTACGTAGCACCGGGTTATTGCCGTAAGACTTGTGCAGGTTACGGGCAGAAATAATTGCACCGCGCGCGAAGGGCGCCTGCTGCATCTGCTGAGGTGCCTGAGCCGGGTAGCCCTGCGGCTGACCCTGATAGTAGCCCTGCTGGCCGGGCTGACCCTGCTGACCGGAATACTGACCGGCAGGCTGCGCCGCCTGCGGAGGGGTCATTGAGTACGGGTTCTGAGCCTGGAACTGCGGGTTCTGGGTTTGAGGATGGTTCTGGGATTGAGGATTCTGCGTCATGACAACCTTCATTGGGTATGAACTAACGGAAGTACACTTCTATCATCTCAGCTTCTTGGCGGCTCACCCCTCCGTCTGGGGGCTGAAAAATATGGGAATACCCTGAAAAAATTCGCCCGACCGGGCGCTCAACCACCCCGCAGCTCATACCGCGGTATGAATGCGCTTCATGAGAGAATACGCCTCTTGCCCCCTTGAACTGCGCGGGGGCAATGCCATACTAGAAGGATGACCGACGCACAGAACACCCCCATCATCACTCCGGTACCCGACCCCGAGGCAGGAACCCGCATCATCTTCCTGCGCCACGGCCAGACCGACTGGAACATCGACCACCGCTTCCAGGGCGGCACCGACATCCCTCTCAACGACACCGGCAGAGAGCAGGTCCGCACCGCTATCGGTGCCCTGCAGCAGGCGGCAACTGAGGGCACCACCGTGGATGCTATCGTCTCCTCGCCCCTCTCCCGCGCCGTAGAAAGCGCCGAAATCGTAGCTGAAGGCCTGGGCGTACCCTACCGCGGTGCCGTTGACGGCTTCCAGGAACGTTCCTTTGGCGACCTGGAGGGCCAGATCGCTACCCCCGAGCTGATTCTCGCCTCCCGCCAGTCCAACAACGCTTTCAACGTGGAACCGAAGAAGGACTTCCTCGCCCGCTCCCTCGCGGCGCTGAACCGCGTCCGCCGCGAATACGAGGGTCAGACCGTTGTGGTCGCCGCGCACGGCATGCTGATTGCCATGGTCGTGACCGCCTTGGTCGCTGAGCGCCACCCCGAACTGCTCAACGAGGACGGCATCTACCCGATTCCGGTGAACGCCTCCCTGACCGAGGTGCCCCTGCAGTATCTGGACGACGCAATCGACCGTCTGCTCGTACAGCACCTGGAGCCCGAGCTGGGCCCCGAAGAGATCCCGGCGGGTGCCGAGAATACGACCCTCACCCTGATCCGTCACGGCCAGACCGACTGGAACAAGGCGAATCTGATGCAGGGCATCACCGACATTCCGCTCAATGACACCGGCCGCGAGCAGGCACGCACCACCGGCAAGAAGCTCGCCGACATGGGCCTGGAATTCACCATGCTAGTGTCCTCGCCGCTCTCCCGCGCCCACGAGACCGCGCAACTGGTCGGTGAGCACTTCGATCTGCAGGTGCACAAGACTTACCCCGAGCTGGTGGAACGCGCCTACGGTGCCGGTGAGGGCCTGGACATTCCCGCCCCCGAACGCCGCGCCCCCGAACGCTACTACCCGAACGTGGAATCCGAACGCGACGTGTACATCCGCGCGGTGCGTACCCTGCGCAATATCGTGCGTGAACTCTCCGAAGAGCCGGGCGACCAGAAGATTATTGCCGTCAGCCACGGCAGCTTTATCCGCCGCGCTCTCTCCGCAGCAGCCGGTAAAGAATGGACCGTGACCGTACCGAACGCCGAACCGCTCACGATTGACGTGCCGGGCCTGTTCGCGTGGGACTCGACCAAGCAATTCGACGAGGTGGGTCGCCTTGTTTGGTAAAGGACAACCCGGTAGCGGTCGCTCTGGCGCTCGCGTGTGGCGGCTGATTCTCTGGCCCGTCACGGCGCTGTACTGCGCGGTGGTGGCGAGTATCGTGTTCGCCCCCGTGCACGTGGACGATAACGAGATGGGCGGCCGCCTGGCGCAGTTTTTGGATACCGGCCACTCCGAGGGTTGGTTGCCTGCGTTCATCACCTATTCGAGCATCGAGCAGCTTTCGAACGTCATTATGTTCATTCCGGGCGGTTTTCTTTTCGCCCTGCTGCTCAAGCCGAAGGCTCGCCCGCACGTGCTGTACTCGGGATTTCTGGTCAGCGCCTGCATTGAGATGATTCAGAGTTTCATGCCTGATCGCACCGGCGACCCGGTGGATGTGCTGATGAACGGTTCGGGTGCTCTGCTGGGCGCGGCGGGTGCCTTGGGTGTGCATCGTTGGCGTCGCGTGCGTCGCGAACGCAAGGGCAAGTAAACGAGCACCCAAATAAGCGCGCATTAATTGCATATGTTCTGCTGGTGGAGGCGCTGGTTTCGAGGATTTTCGGAGCCGGCGCCTCCACTTTTTGCCCTGTGAGGGCGCCGTGTAGGTGTTGGACACTGTGGGAATGGTGAGGGAGCGGGAAAACCCAACAGTTCATTAGGTCAAACAGACATAAACAGGCAACAGCTCGCAAATAGGTGTGGTTTCGGTAGGGAACATTCGGGTAATATTCCGGCAAATACAGCGTTTTATATTGACTTGCCCACAAAAACCCACATAAAATCAAGTATTACCCTCAAGTGTTTTGCTGGCTCATTGAAGCCATGTCTCTCATGGCCATAAAAGCCGAGCAGAACGCAGAAAAGAACGCACAGATTTTCTCCCACTAGCCCAAAGGAACACCAGAGTTATGTTCGCAGAAGAACGCCGTGCCGAAATTGCAAAGCTTGTTGCCTCCGCACGTCGTGTCAACGGCGCTGACCTTGCACGTCGTTACGATGTGACCATGGAGACCGTGCGTCGTGACCTCGCCGCACTGGAAGAGGCAGGTAAGCTCCGCCGTGTTCACGGTGGTGCTGTCACCATTGAGCAGTCCACCTCCCTGGAGTCCTCCATCTCCTCCCGACAGGGCATGAACACCCCCGAGAAGCGCCGCATCGCCACCAAGGCATACCAGATGCTACGCGACTCCGAGGCGGGCTCCATCGTCCTGGACGCAGGCTCCACCATCGAAATTCTCGCCGACCACATCGGCGCCGAGAACTTCAGCCTCAAGACCGGCAACGACCGCATCATCATCACCCACGCACTGCACATTGCAGTCAAGCTCGCCGAAGCCGAGGGTGTCACCCTTGAACTGGTTGGCGGCCAGCTGCGCAAGATGACCTGGGCTGCTGTTGGTGCACGCGCCGCAGAGCACTTCGGTACCATGCGCCCCGATATTGCTTTCATCGGTGCCAACGGCATTGAAGCCCACTTCGGCATCTCCACCCCCGGCATGAACGAAGCTATTGTCAAGACCGCAATTTGCAAGGCAGCCCGCCGCGTGGTCTTGCTTTGTGACTCCGCGAAGTTCGGTCAGGAATCTCTGGTCCGCTTCGCTGGATTCGAGGATATTGACACCCTCATTACTGATCGCGAGCCCGAAGGTGCCCTCCGCCAGGCACTCGAGGCCGCAAATGTTGAGATTGTGATTGCCTAATGATTATTACTCTGACCGCCAACCCCAGCCTGGACCGCACCATTGAACTCGGTGCACCCCTGGCTCACGGTGCCGTGCAGCGTGCTGTCGGTGCCGTACAGGATCCCGGTGGTAAGGGCGTGAATATTTCCCGCGCCCTGCAGGTTTCCGGCGTACCGACCCTCGCCATTGTGCCCGGTGAAGCCACCGACCCGGTGCTGACCGCACTACAGGCTGTGGACGTCGAGTTCGCTAACCTGCCGACCGGCGAGCCGATTCGCTCGAACATCACCGTGGTTGATCCGGATGGCACCACCACCAAGCTGAACGCCCCCGGCACCGTTTTTGATGCCGAACTGTGTCAGAAGCTGGACGAGCTGGTGGTTGAGCGTTCCAAGGGTGCCGACTGGGTGGTTCTGGCTGGTTCGCTGCCTCCGGGTCTGGAGCCGACCTACTACTCCGAGCTGGTGGCGGCACTGCGCGCCTCCGGCTACGAGGGCAAGATTGCTATTGATACCTCGGAGGCGCCGCTGATTGCGACCGTTGCCGGTGAGCATAAGCCCACCCTGATTAAGCCCAACTCGGAGGAGCTGGCTCAGCTGACCGGTAGCGACAACTGGGAGGAGCTGGAGGCCAGCCCCGAGCTGACCGCCCGCACCGCCCAGAAGTTGCTCGGCGACGGCATCGAGTACGTGCTTGCCACCCTCGGTGGCGGCGGTGCCGTGCTGGTCACTGAGCAGGGTATCTGGCACGCTGTGCACGAGCCGATTCAGGTTCGTAGCACTGTGGGTGCCGGTGACTCCTCGCTGTCCGGTTTCTTGATTGCTCACACTCGTGGTGAGGATGCCCCCGGTTGCCTAGTTCAGGCGGTAGCTCACGGTTCGGCTGCTGCTGCTCTGCCCGGTACCCGTATGCCTTCGCTGGAGCAGACCACTCCTGAGAAGGTCACTGTTCGTCAGCTGCAGCTCTAATTCGGACTGTTTTCGCACCTCCAGCTTTTATTCTCAGAAGGGAATGTATGCAGGGGTGTTACCTCAACACCCACACGCATATACGAACACAACACACACAGGTTGCACACACCTTGAACTCATACAGGGGAGAAACTTGGCACCCCGCCAAGCCTCTTCCCGCCCCAACACATACCCGAGGAGGGAATATGTCTGATCTGATCACCGCAGATCTCGTCCTGCTGGACGAGAACCTCGGCGAGACCCGATTCGACGTAATTGCCAAGCTCGCCCAGGCAGTCGTAAACGCCGGACGCGCTACCGACTTCGAGCAGCTCTACGCGGCTGCCGAGGCACGCGAATCCAAGACCGACACCGGCATCCCCGGCGGTATTGCGATTCCGCACTGCCGTAGCGCCGCCGTCACCGAGCCGACCCTGGCAATGGCACGCCCCAACCCGGCAGTTTCCTTCGGTGCAAAGGACGGCCCCGCCGACCTGATTTTCTTCATCGCTGCACCCGATGGCGCTGACCAGGCCCACCTGAAGCTGCTCTCCACCCTGGCACGCTCCCTGATGAAGAAGAGCTTCACCGCATCCTTGCGCGAAGCCTCCTCGGCTGAAGAGATTGTTGAGCTGGTTAACGGTGCACTCGGCGTGGGCGAGAAGAAGGCAGAGGCCAAGCCCGCCGAGGCTGCACCCGCCGTACCTGCTGCTGAGAAGGAAGCACCCGCCGCTTCGGTTCCGGTGAAGAAGATTGTTGCTGTGACCGCATGCCCCACCGGTATCGCTCACACCTACATGGCTGCGGACGCCCTCAAGTACGCTGCTGAAGAGCTCGGCTACGACCTGAAGGTTGAGACTCAGGGCTCCTCGGGTAACGAGAAGCTGACTCAGGCTGATATTGACGCCGCAGACGCCGTGATTTTCGCGGTGTCCGTGAACGTGCGTGAGCGTAACCGCTTCGCAGGTAAGCCCTTTATTGAGTCTCCCGTCAAGCGCGGTATTGACGAGCCTAAGGAAATGATTGCGGAGGCTCTGGCTGAGGCCGAGAACCCCAACGGTGCACGCGTTGCCGCTGCCGCATCCAGCGGTGAGGACAGCGCAGGCGCTACCGAAGGCGCTTGGGGCTCGCGCATCTACAAGGCTGTGATGACCGGTATCTCCTACATGATTCCGTTCGTTGCCGCCGGCGGTATTCTGGTCGCCCTGGGCTTCGTTTTCGAGGCAATTACGGTGCCGAACCTTGGCGATGTGAACACCAAGGCGATTCTCGACTCGGCAACCCTGTTCAATCTCGGTGACGTGCACTGGACCCTGTACCTGGGTGCTGTTCTGCAGACCATCGGTGGTTTCGGTCTGAGCCTGATGGTTCCGGCTCTTGCCGCGTACATTGCGTACGGTTTGGCTCAGCGTCCCGGTATTGCTCCGGGCTTCATCGCCGGTTCGGTGGCTCTTGCGGTAAACGCGGGCTTCCTTGGCGGTATTGTTGGCGGTATTCTCGCCGGTCTGATTGCGTACGCTCTGGGTACCCTGAAGCTGCCCCGCTGGCTTGGCTCGATGATGCCCGTGGTCATCACCCCGCTGGTGACTTCTCTGGTTGCCGGCCTGGCAATGTACCTGCTGCTCGGTGCGCCCCTGGCGTGGGTGATGACCACCCTGCAGGATTGGCTGACCTCCATGTCTGGTGGTTCCGCTCTGCTGCTGGGCCTGATTCTGGGCGCCATGATGGCTTCTGACCTGGGTGGCCCCATCAACAAGGCTGCTTACCTCTTCGCAACCGCTGGCTTGTCCTCGGGTGCGACCGTGAACCAGGAAATCATGGCTGCCGTCATTATTTCCGGTATGGTTCCGCCGCTGGCTATGGCTCTGGCAACCACCCTGCGTCCCAAGCTGTTCAACGAGAACGAGCGTGAGAACGGTAAGGCTGCGTGGCTGCTGGGTGCATCCTTCATCTCTGAGGGTGCTATTCCCTTCGCTTCGGCTGACCCGGCTCGCGTGATTCCTTCGACCATTGTTGGTGGCGCTATTGCCGGTGCAATCTCCATGGGTGCGCACGTGGCTTCCCCGGCTCCGCACGGCGGTATCTGGATTATTGGTCTGGCGCAGAACCCGCTGATGTTCTTCGTGGCCGTGCTGGCCGGTACCGTGCTATCGGCTCTGGTGTACGTTGTGCTGAAGTCCATGGGTGCCCGCTCCAAGGCATCCGCATAAAGGCCGTATAACCTCACCTTCATTTGATCGTCTGTTTGCAGGCGTGAGCGTGAAAAAACACGTTACACTGTAGACAAACCACAGATAGGACATGAATTTATGACTACCTACAAGGGCGTCGGCGTATACGCCGGCCGCGTTATTGGCCCCGTTCTTCAGATGCCTAAGCCCATCGAGGAACCCAAGGACGGTCTGCGTCTGAGCGGTGAGACCGCTGAGGCTGCAGCGCAGCGCATCAAGGACGCTTCGGTCCGCGTGAAGGAAGACCTGCTCGCTCGTGCAGAGCACGCCAGCCGTGACGGCAAGGCTGTTCTGAAGTCCACCTCTCAGATGGCTACCGACCGTGCACTGATTAAGAGCGCTATCAAGCTGGTTGAGACTCAGGAGATGGCGCCCGAGCGCGCAATTTGGGAGGCTGCAACCTCCTTCGCAGACCAGATGGCTGCCCTGGGTGGCTACATGGCTGAGCGCGTCACCGACATCCACGACGTGCGTGCCCGCATCGTTGCTGAGCTGACCGGCCAGCAGGCTCCCGGCATCCCCGTTTCTGATGAGCCGTTCATCCTGGCCGCTATTGACCTGGCACCGGCTGACACCGCGACCTTGGACCCCGAGAAGGTTATCGCTCTGATTACCTCTGATGGTGGCCCCCAGGCACACACCGCTATTCTGGCTCGCGGCCTGGGTCTGCCCGCTATTGTGGCGGCTAAGGGCGTGACCGAGATTGCTGACGGCACCGTCGTCTACGTGGAATCCAACGAAGGCATCGTTGATACCGAGCCGACTGACGCTGACCGTGAGGCAGCAATCAAGTACGCAAACCGTAAGCCCGTCGCTGACTTCGACGGTCAGGGTGTGCTGGCTGACGGCACCCGCGTTGAGCTGTACGCAAACGTTGGTGACGGCAAGTCCGCTGAGAAGGCTGCAAGCCTGAAGGCTGAGGGTGTTGGCCTGCTCCGCACCGAGTTCGGCTTCCTGGGCCACGACTCTGAGCCTTCTATCGAGACTCAGGCTAAGACCTACAAGTCCGTGTTTGACGCATTCCCCGGCAAGCACATTGTGGTTCGTACCCTGGACGCTGGCGCTGACAAGCCCCTGCCGTTCCTGAACGTGAACCCCGAAGAGAACCCCGCGCTGGGTGTTCGCGGTTTCCGTACCGACTGGACTGTTCCGGGCGTTCTGACCCGCCAGCTGGAGGCTATCAAGGCTGCTTCTGAGGACTCCGACGCTGACATCTGGGTTATGGCTCCGATGATTTCGACCACCTCCGAGGCTCGCAACTTCGCGAACATGCTCAAGGAGATTGGCCTGCCCGTTCACGGTGTGATGGTTGAGACCCCCGCAGCTGTGATGAACGCTGAGGCAATCCTGGGCGAGGTCGACTTCGTGTCCATCGGCACCAACGACCTGACCCAGTACACCATGGCGGCTGACCGTCTGCTGGGCGACCTGGCACACCTGAACAACCCCTGGCAGCCTGCAGTGCTGAAGATGATTAAGATGACCGTTGAGGGTGCTCAGCGTGCATCGGTCACCGCGGGTAAGAAGAAGTACGTGAGCGTCTGTGGTGAGGCTGCGGCTGACCCGGCTCTGGCTGTTGTTCTGATTGGTCTGGGTGTTGACACCCTGTCCATGAACGCTGGTGCTATTCCCGCTGTGGCTGCGGTTCTGAAGTCTGTGACCAAGGAGAAGGCACAGCAGATTGCGGCTATCGCTCTGCAGCAGATTTCTTCTGCTGAGGCGAAGGAGAGCGCACGCAAGGCTCTGCCGATTCTGGATGAGCTGGGCCTCTAAGCCTTAAAACGATTCCGGGTTCTGCCTGCCGCCCCTTGGTGGGGTGTGTTAGGCGGTGCCCGGGTCCATAAAAATGCCGGGTGCGGAGTTTTATTTCTGCATCCGGCATTTTTGTACTTGTTAGCGTACGGCTGAACGGTACAATTTATAGAGTAAGGGCGGGTCCTGAAGCGCCCCGTT
>ERZ1674204.16-NODE-16-length-18806-cov-6.833609_pt1 | contig 18806 bp, 11 predicted proteins | sample MGYA00581296_ERZ1674204 | MGnify/ENA primary metagenome ERZ1674204 (study PRJEB41354, sample SAMEA4873331) | human saliva metagenome | biome: human-associated habitat [ENVO:00009003]; feature: mouth environment [ENVO:08000002]; material: saliva material...
TAGATACCCCTGGGTGTCATGAGAAGCGACTGTGTATCGATGCGCAGTCGCTTCTCTGTTTAACTTTTGAATTTCACTGTTTGAATTTCGCTGGAGCCTCAGATAGACGGGACCTCGGCTAAAGCTTGTTCCGAGCGTGCTCCAGAATCTGTTCCCTGTGCATCCCGCACATTCAACGCCGAATGCGCTGATAGGGGAGCGAACCGCATAGGCGCATGCTGTGCGGTCACAACCCCTACACTGGAACTATGACTACTTACCCCGAACCCACCCTCATCTTTGAGAACCCCGAACTGACCGTCCGTGCGTTCAGCGTCTCCGAGATGGACAACAGCGTCTACCTCATCACCATGCGCGCCACCGGCGAGCAGGTACTCATCGACCCCGCAGACGACGCAGAAGAACTCTACGCCTACACCCTCGACGCGCTCCTGCACGACTGCCCGCAGCTCGAACTGGCAGACGGCGAAGAACGCCGCGTGCGCGTTATGGAGAGGGACGAGGACTTCAACTCCCTCAAGCCCCGCGCAATCGGTCTGACCGGCATCCTGGTCACCCACGGCCACTGGGACCACATCCGTGCCATTAAGGAGCTCGACCGCCTCACCGGTGCCGTCACCTCCGCAGGCGCCGCTGACGCAGCCGCTATTAAGGAGCTGGAAGACTACACCGTCGAAGAGGAGCTGACCGGTGGCGAAAGCTTCGACTTCTACCGCTCCGACACCGTCATTCGTGCCCTGCACGTGCCCGGCCACACCCCCGGATCCATCGTCTACACCCTCGAAACCACCTGGGAAGACGGCACGCCCGCAACCCTGCTGTTTACCGGCGACTCGCTCTTCCCCGGCGGCGTGGGCAAGACCGACTCCCCGCAGCAGTTTGGTGATCTCTTCTCCAACGTGCTCGAAAAGCTCTTCGGCGGCTTCGAAGACGACGCAATCGTGCTGCCCGGCCACGGCCGCTCCACCACCCTCGGCGACGAGCGCCCGCACCTGGAAGAGTGGGGAACCCGCGGCTGGTAAATCGCGCCTGACAGTCCACCTCATATAAGTACTGCACCCTCATGCCTTCACCGCCCGCATAATCGCACCGGTGAAAGGTATGAGGGTGTAGAATTTAAGTTCGAAGATTAAGACGAAAGGATTTTCGATGACACCCCGCCCGGCACACGGAAGCACCGCACTCAAAGCGAACGACCTGACCAGCATCCGGGTTCAGGGTGCCCGCGAAAACAACCTCAAGAACGTAGACCTGACCATCCCGCGCGATGCGATGGTCGTCTTCACCGGCCTCTCCGGCTCCGGTAAGTCCTCCCTCGCCTTCGATACCATCTTTGCGGAAGGTCAGCGCCGCTACGTTGAGTCGCTGTCCTCCTACGCGCGTATGTTCCTCGGACAGGTCGATAAACCCGACGTAGACTTCATCGAGGGCCTCTCCCCGGCGGTGTCTATCGACCAGAAGTCCACCTCCAAGAACCCACGCTCAACCGTCGGTACCATCACCGAAATCTACGACTACATGCGTCTGCTCTGGGCGCGCATCGGCCACCCGCACTGCCCCGAATGCGGCGAAGAAATCACCCAGCAGACCCCGCAGCAGATCGTGGACATTCTGCAGGAGTACCCCGAACGCACCCGCCTGCAGATCCTCGCGCCCGTCGTCAGTGCACGCAAGGGCGAGTTCGTTGACCTCTTCAAGGACCTGCTGACCCAGGGCTATTCGCGCGCCCGCGTGGACGGCGAAACCGTGCAGCTCTCCGACCCGCCCAAGCTCGCCAAGCAGTACAAGCACACCATTGATGTGGTCGTCGACCGTATCGTCATTAAGGACGGTATTCACCAGCGCCTGACCGACTCCATCGAAACCGCGCTCAAGCTCGCCGACGGCCGCGTGCTCATCGATTTCGTGGACCGCGAGCAGGACGACCCCGAACGCACCCGCTCCTTCAGCGAAAACCTCGCCTGCCCCAACAACCACCCACTGCAGATCGACACCATCGAGCCGCGCGCCTTCTCCTTCAACTCGCCGTTCGGCGCATGTAGCGCCTGTGACGGCATCGGCTCGCGCCTGGAAGTAGACACCGAACTGCTCGTACCCAACCCCGACCTGACCCTCGGCGAGGGCGCTATCGCCCCCTGGTCGCAGGGCAAAGCAACCACCGAATACTGGTTGCGCCTGCTCGCAGGCCTGGGGGAGGAGCTCGGCTTCGACCTGAACACCCCCTTCAAGGACCTGCCCGCCAAGACCCGCGCCGCCATTCTGGACGGCAAGGACTACAAGGTTGAGGTCTCCTACCGCAACCGATTCGGCCGCGAACGCCGCTACACCTCCGGGTTCGAGGGCGTGAAGGCGTACATCAAGCGCAAGCACGAAGAAACCGAATCGGACTTCGCCCGCGACCGCTACGAACAGTACATGCGCCAGGTCGCCTGCCCCTCCTGCGGTGGCGCGCGCCTGAACCCGACCATCCTCGGCGTGAAGGTCGGCGGCCAGTCCATCGCAGACATCACCGACCTGTCCCTGGCTGACGCGCTCGCCTTCGTGCGTAGCCTGCAGCTCAGCGCCCGCGAAGCCAAGATCGGTGAGCAGGTCCTCAAGGAAATTGATGCGCGCCTGCAGTTCCTGCTGGACGTGGGCCTGGACTACCTGACCCTCTCACGCTCCGCCGGCACGCTCTCCGGCGGTGAGGCGCAGCGCATCCGCCTCGCAACCCAGATTGGTTCAGGCCTGGTCGGCGTGCTCTACGTGCTCGACGAGCCCTCCATCGGTCTGCACCAGCGCGATAACCGCCGCCTCATCGAAACCTTGACCAAGCTGCGCGATATGGGCAACACGCTTATCGTGGTTGAGCACGACGAAGACACCATGCGCGAAGCCGACTGGATTGTGGACGTCGGGCCCGGCGCGGGCGAGCACGGCGGCGAAATCGTGCACTCCGGCAGCTTCGAGGAGCTGCTGAAGAATACCAAATCCATTACCGGCGACTACATGGCTGGCCGCCGCCGCATCGAGGTGCCCGCCTCCCGCCGACCCGTGGACAAGAAACGCCAGCTGACCGTGCGCGGTGCCCGCGAAAACAACCTCAAGAACGTGACCGTGTCCTTCCCGCTGGGCGTGTTCACAGCGGTGACCGGCGTGTCCGGCTCGGGTAAGTCCACCCTCGTCAACGACATTCTGTACACCTCCCTGGCGAACAAGCTCAACGGCGCCAAGCAGGTACCCGGCCGCCACAAGAGCATCGACGGTCTGGAGCACCTGGACAAGGTCATTCACGTGGACCAGTCGCCCATCGGTCGTACCCCGCGCTCGAACCCCGCCACCTACACCGGCGTGTTCGACCACATCCGCAAGCTGTTTGCAGAGACCAGCGAGGCGAAAATGCGCGGCTACACCCCGGGCCGCTTCTCCTTCAACGTCAAGGGCGGCCGCTGCGAGGACTGCTCCGGCGACGGCACCCTGAAGATTGAAATGAACTTCCTGCCGGACGTGTACGTGCCCTGCGAAACCTGCCACGGCAAGCGCTACAACCGCGAAACCCTCGAGGTGCACTACAAGGGCAAGACCATCGCCGACGTGCTCGAAATGCCCGTGGAGGAGGCCGCCGAGTTCTTCGCCGCGTTCACCCCGATTGCGCGCCACCTGAACACCCTCGTGGACGTGGGCCTGGGCTACATTCGCCTGGGCCAGCCCGCGACCACCCTCTCCGGCGGTGAGGCGCAGCGTGTGAAGCTCGCCACCGAACTGCAGAAGCGTTCCAACGGCCGCTCCATCTACGTGCTGGACGAGCCGACCACCGGCCTGCACTTTGAGGACATCCGCAAGCTGCTCGCCGTGCTGCAATCGCTGGTGGACAAGGGCAATAGCGTCATCACCATCGAGCACAACCTGGACGTCATCAAGTGCGCCGACTGGATTGTCGACATGGGTCCCGAAGGCGGTAGCGGCGGCGGCACCGTGATCGCCGAAGGTACCCCGGAGCACGTGGCTCAGGTGAAGAGCTCGCACACCGGCGCCTTCCTGGCAGAGATTCTGAACTAGTCGATAACTTGAACTAAAGGAAAGTTACGTGACCGACACTCAAGGAAACACACCTGCTCAAGGAGTTGCCCGAGGCGCTACGAGCTTTGGCGCGCGTCGGGGAGTCGTGAATCGGGGTGCCGTGACCACCCTGGACCGGGCGCGGCACATCCTGCACACCCAGCTGGAGGCGGACTTTTGCCAGGCGCCCGGGTCGATTAGCCGCGCCCTTCAAGAGCTGCGCGACTATCCTGAAGCCGAGAGCCTGCCGCTGCTCGCCACCGTGCAGCCTCCCTCCGAGAAGATGGGTGCCGCACGCCGCCGCAACGACGACATCTGGGAGTTGCGCGTCGCCAACTACGCGAGCGTTGGCATTCTCTGCGCCAAACATCCGCGTGTGCTGGAGAAGGCGATTGACTACATGCTCGGCGACCAGTCGAACTGGTTGGGCGACTACGCGCAGCTTCGCCAGCTCAACGAACTGCTCACCCCCTACACCCAGCAGGTCAGCGGCACGAGTATCTACTACACGCCCGGCCGCGCCCTGCTGAACTCGGTCGTACCGGAGGGCGTGCAGGCGCAGGAGGTCAAGTGTGCCGTGCCCGGTGTGGGCATGATGCGTCGCGTTGACCCCGCCGAGCTGAAGGCTGCGTTGCTTGCCGAAATCACGGGCGAGCGCACCATCCGCAGGGAGGCGAACGCTTCCGCGGGTGCGCTTGAGGTTGACCCGCAGGACACGCAGGCGCGCGTAACCCGCCTGCGCGTGGAGCTGCTGGATGCTGAACAGTTTGAGCGTTTCCGCGGGGATAAACGCTACTCGAACGCGTTGGGCTTTAGCGTGACCCGCCCGGATGTGCTGGTGCTCGCTGCATACCCGGTGGATGAGGATACACCTGATGCACCCGCGGCGGGGGAGAGCGCCGCGCTCGCAGACCCTATCGCTATGGTAGGCCTGAGTGACGATTCGCCGATTATGCGCCAGATTGGCATTGATGTGCTGCCTGCCTGGCGTGGCGCCGGCATCGCCAGCGTGCTGGTGCGTGATGCTGCACGCCTGACCCTGGCGGAAGGGTACCTGCCGTTCTACGGTACGAGCCCGTCGCACATGCTGTCGCAGAGGGTTGCGATGAATGCTGGGTTGGTGCCGACCTGGTGGGAGTACGTGTCCACCAGCCTGAATGACCTACCCATGGACTAGATTTACCTACAGGCTAGAGCCGCCCGTGCTAGGCATAACGGACATGTAGAAAGCCCCCGAGATCAGAGTCTCGGGGGCTTTTTGCTGCTGAGTTTCGCGTGTTAGCCGCGCGGGATTCAGCGTGCCGGGATTTTCGCGGGATTCAGCGTCTAGGGTCGCCGCATAAGGAACAACGTCTAGAGCCTTACCAGTTACAGCTCCGCGCCGTTGCTGGCAATCACCTCGCGGTACCAGTGGAAGGACTTCTTACGGTAACGCGCCAGGGTACCGGTGCCGTCGTCGTTGCGGTCCACGTAGATGAACCCGTAGCGCTTGGACATCTGCGCGGTGGAGGCGCTAATCATGTCGATGCAACCCCAGGTGGTGTAGCCGAGCACGTTCACGCCGTCCTCAATCGCCTCGCGTACCGCGTGCAGGTGCTGGCGCAGGTAGTCGATGCGGTAGTCATCCTCCACGGTGAGCTCACCGTTCACCTCGACCAGCTCGTCGCGGGCGCCCAGGCCGTTCTCCACGATGAACAGCGGCTTCTGCCAGCGGTCCCAATACTGGTTGAGGACCACGCGCAGGCCGATCGGGTCGATCTGCCAGCCCCATTCGCTGGCGGGCAGGGTCGGGTTCGCCACGCCGCCGAGGATGTTGCCCTCGCCGCGTTCGCCGCGTGCCGGGTCGCCGGTCGCGCAGGTGGACATGTAGTAGCTGAACGACACGAAATCCACAGTGTTCTTCAGGTCCTCGCGGTCCTGGTCGGTGATGTTCAGCTCCACGCCCTTCTCACGCAGGGCACGCAGGAAGTAGCCGGGGTATGCGCCGCGCACGTGCACGTCACCGAACGCGAAGTTCGCCTGCTCCGTCTGCATGGCGGCGAGTACGTCGGCGGGGTCGGGGGTGAGCGGGTAGGTGGGCATGGCAAGAATCATGCAGCCGACCTGGGCGCCCGGTGCCAGTTCGCGTGCCGCAGCGGTGGCGCGTGCGGAGGCGACCAGCTCGTGGTGCATCGCCTGGTACAGATCGGCGTCGCTGAGCTGATCCGCCGGGGTGTTAATGCCGCCGGACATGAACGGCAGGTGCAGCATCGAGTTGATTTCGTTGAAGGTCAGCCAGTACTTCACGCGCTTGCCGTAGCGGGCGAATACGGTGCGGGCGTAGCGTTCGTAGAAGCCGATGAGTTCGCGGCTGGTCCAGCCGTTGTACTGTTCGACCAGGTGCAGCGGGGTTTCGTAGTGGCTGAGGGTGATGAGCGGCTCCATGCCGTGCTTTTCGAGCTCGTCAAGCACGCGGTCGTAGAAAGCGAGGCCCGCCTCGTTCGGGGCTTCTTCGTCGCCGCGGGGGAAGATACGCGACCAGGCGATGGAGAAGCGGAAGACCTTAAAACCCATCTCCGCGAGCAGGGCGATGTCTTCGCGGTAGCGGTGGTAGAAGTCGATGCCTTCCAGCTTGAGGTTGTCCTCGGTGGGTTCCGCGGTGCGCGGGTACAGGCCGCCGGCGGGCAGCACATCCTGCAGGCTGGGGCCCTTGCCGTCTTCGTTCCAGGCACCCTCGAACTGGTTGGCGGCGGTGGCGCCTCCGAAGAGGAAACCGTCAGGGAACGCGCCGAGCGGCTGCGGCTCGGTCAGCGCCGGGTTGGAGTTGGGTAGAGGGGTGGTTTGGGCGGTGATGTGCTGGTCCTGATGCACGGCGTCCTCCAGGGTGCTGTGGGTCTTTCTTCTACCCTAGCGGAGGGGGTGGGGGATTACTAGGTTTTGCGCTGTTTTGGGACGCTATCGGGCATGCGAAAGCCCGGCATCCTCACACGAAAATTCACGTGAGAACACCGGGCTTTCTACAGCGCTTTTACGCTGAGCTAGGCCGCCGCGGGGCCTGCGCTATTAGTTGGCGAAGCCGAGCGCGAACAGCCACGCGGTACCGACCGCACCCCAGACGACGAGGTTCACGATAGCCGCCATGAAGCCGATCTTGAACCATTCGCCCACGCTGAAGTAGCCGGAACCGTAGTACACGCCCGCCGGGCCGGAGGCGTAGTGGGTGATGCCGCCAATCAGGTTGCCCATGAAGCCGAGGAACAGCGCCGCGAACATCGGCGGAACACCGGCAGCTACCGCCGCACCGAGGAATACTGCGTATAGTGCAACAATCTGGGCGGTGTTCGAAGCGAACATGTAGTGGATGAAGAAGTACGCCAGAATCAGGATCGCGAACGCCATGGGCCATGCCATGCCGCTGACGCTGTGCGCCGCCTGCTGACCGATCCAGTCGACGACCTTGAGCTTCTTCAGGTGGTCTGCCATGCCGACGAGCACGGCGAAGAAGATGAGGGTGGACCATGCGCTGGAGTTCTTCGCCATGTCCTTCCATGTCAGGACCTTAGTCACCAGCAGAATTGCGATGCCGAAGAATGCGGCGCTGGTGGCGTCAATACCCAGGGCGGTGCCGGTAATCCACAGGACCAGCAGCAGCACGAAAGTGCCGAGCATAATCCATTCCTTGGAGCTCATGGGGCCCATTTCGTGCAGTTCCTGGCGGGCGTGCTCGGGTGCGTCCGGGGTCTTCTTGATGGTCGGCGGGTAAATCTTTGACATGATCCACGGCATGACAATCAGCGCGGCAAGACCGGGAACGATGGCGGCCAGGGCCCAGGTACCCCAGTCGAGGTTGATGTTGTGGTCGTGCGCGAACTTCTGCGCCAGCGGGTTGCCCGCCATTGCGGTCAGGAACATGGCGGAGGTGATGGTGTTGACCTGCGCCTCGGTCATGAGCAGGTAGGAGCCGAGCTTACGGCGTGATTCGGGGGTTTCGTTGGTGGAGCCGTTGACCTCGGAGAGGGAACGGATAATCGGGTAAATCACGCCACCGGCACGCGCGGTGTTGGAGGGGGTGGCGGGGGCGAGAACCAGGTCGGTGATTGCCATACCGTAGGACAGGCCGAGGGAGGACTTGCCGAGCGCACGCACGAACAGCAGTGCGATGCGCTTGCCCAGGCCGGTGATGAGGAATCCGTCGGCGATGAAGAACGCAGCAACAATAATCCAGATGGAGGAGTTACCGAAGCCGGTCAGCGCCTCGTTCTTTGCCGCCATGGTGCCGGTAATCATTGCGGCACCCAGGCCGACGAGCGCCACGGACGGGGTCGGCAGCGGCTGCAGGATCAGGCCGAGGATGGTGCCGACGAAGATGGCGAGCATGTGCATGCCGCGCGGGTCGACGCCTTCGGGGGCGGGAACGAACCAGATGGCGAGGGTCGCTGCGAGGATGATAGCAACGTGCAGGATCAGCTTGTTTCGCTGTTTGCGGGCTGCGCTCACCTCCTGGCTGGGGGCAGCGGCTGCTGCTGTGTTGGTGGACTGTGTCATGTCCGTACTCCTTATGTGAAACGTACAGTTTGGTCCGTGGTGGGTGGGCCGTCACGGTGTGCGCGTTTCTTCTGCGTTGTCATGCTGTGTTGTGTACTTATGGCAACGTGTGGGATGCCACGTAGTCTTTTAATCGTAATGGTTTGGATTCACGGAGTGAAGAAAATCGGCATAAAAAATGTGAATATGGCGGGGCATATCGGCGGCTGGGATTCCGCGGGGTTTCGGCGATGACTTTGCACAGATTCAGGGGGAATCGGCGTGAGGCGTGGCGGGGGAGCGCCGCCCTTGAGCTGCCTCTGGGTTGCTTCCGCGTCGCTCCTGAGACGCCCCACCGACCATGCACCGTAGTGACGGGCGTAACCGTAAAATAGGAACGTGCAGATTATTCGAGAGACCGGTCCCGAATCCGGCGATATCCTCATTCACCACGACCAGACGGTGCAGATGCTCCGCGAGGTGGCAAGCGGGCAGCGTGAAGCCACCTTGCGCATGTATCAGCCGAACCCGACGGTTGCGTTCGGCCGCCGTGACGAACTGAACCCCGGCTTCGCGGAGGCCTCCGCGGCGTGCGCCGAGCACGGCTTTGAGGTGCTGGTGCGCAAGGTCGGTGGGCACGCCGCCGCCTACCATCAGGGGTGCCTGGTCGTGGACCATTTTCAGCCCGCCACCGACGCCCGCAGCGGCAACACCCTACGCTACGAACTCTTCGGTTCCATGTACGCGCAGGCGCTACGCGAAGTCGGCGTGGATGCGCGCATGGGTGAAATCCCGGGGGAGTACTGCCCCGGCGAGTATTCGGTGCACGCGCAGCTTCCCGCCTCCGCAGGTGGCGGCCGCATTAAACTGGTCGGCACCGCCCAGCGTGTGGTGACCGGCGGCTGGTGGTTTAGCACCGGCATCGTGGTCTCTGATTCTGCACCCCTGCGGGCGGTCACCGCGGATGTGTACCGTGCCCTCGGCATGGAGCTGGACCCCGCCACGGTCGGCGCGGCGCAGGACGCGAACCCCGCCCTGCTCATGGAAGACCTGGAAGACGCCATCGTTGAGGTGTACGCCCAAAACGGTTTTCACTAGGTTGTTTTATTTCTGACTTTTATCCGTAACTATTCGATATATCCCCACCTGAAGCGAAGGAGCATCCATGCGTTGGGCACAGATCAAAGACTCGAAGGGCAGCCGCGCGGTCTGCTTCTTCGAAGAGACCGTGTACGAGCTTCCGGCGAAGCTCAGCCCGCTACTGAATTTCTACAGCCGGTTCCGCCTGAACTTTGGCGACCCGAAGAACGCCGTGGCGATCCTGAAGGAGAATGGCGCGACCGTCATGGGCCACGGCGAGGAGCTGTGGAACTCCCTACCCTTTATTCGCCCGCTGGATAAGCCCGGCAAGATTGTGTGCGCCGGCCTGAACTACCGCGACCACGCCGCGGAAATGAACCTTGAGGTGCCCGAGCATCCGGCGCTGTTCGCGAAGTTCCCGAACGCGCTGATTGGCCCCGGCGAGCAGATCCGCATGCCCGCCGCCGACGGTACCGGCAGCACGAAGGTCGACTGGGAGGTTGAGCTGTGCCTGGTCGTGGGCGCTCGCCTGCGTAATGCCACGGAGGAGCAGGCACTTGAGGCTCTGATGGGGTACACGGTCATGAATGATGTGTCGGTGCGTGACTGGCAGGGTCGTTCCTCGGAGTGGTTCCAGGGTAAGAACTGGGATGCGATGACTCCGTTTGGTCCGGTGATTGTGAGCCCCGATGAGGTTGATCCGGTTGCCGGTCTGGAGCTGGTCTGTGAGGTGGACGGCGTGGTGCGTCAGCGCGGCACGACGGCGGATATGGTGTTCACCCCGGCGCAGCTACTGTCCTATATTTCGCGGTTTATGACCCTGGAGCCGGGTGACCTGGTGGCGACGGGTACCCCGGCGGGGGTTGGTTTGTCGCTACATCCGCGTCAGTGGTTGAAGCCGGGTCAGACGGTGCGTACCCGTATTGAGGGCATTGGTGAGCTGGTGAATGTCTGCTCGGAGGCGGGCGCGCTGTAACTATCGTGCGCCGTAACTATTTTGCGCTGTAGCTAACCCGTGGCGCCGTGGTTTCCCCTGGCTCTGTGAGCAACCTCGATTGAACCCATGTGAACCCACGCTGGGGGCTGCCGATACCTGCTGCGGGGCGCACCCGCGGTAGCTATAGGTGAATATATATGCACTCCGCATGTGTTTTTGAGGCACAGGCGGAGTGCTTTTTGCATCGATAAAGCCCCCGGTGGGCGGCTTGGAGTCGTTGCTGGGAGCTGCGTGCAGCACCTCGAGTGGGGGAATGGTGCGTTTGCATGGTTACGCGCTGATAAACACACAGAAACTTTGAACTTTTACGTGAATTTTAGGGTTTTACGTGGGTTTTGAGGGGTCTGCGGGGTGAAAAGCAGGGTACTCCTGCTGGGTGGTGGTTGCCAGAAATCGCTCTTTGAGGGGTGGTTGGTGCCCGTCTCGGTGCATGGGGTGCTATCTGCTCTCGGTGCAGAATCTCAGATTGTGGTCACGTGTGAGAAATTCAACAGGAAGTTTTGGCGCGTCTTTCAGGGAAATTCAAGGTTTAAGGTTTAGTTTTCCGTGCGCATTTTTCGTTTTTCCAAAGTTACCCTCGCCTGACTAGGGGTAAAGCTTAAACACTACGGTGCAAATTTTGAGAGACTGAACATCTATCGGTGCACAAAGGTGTAAAGAAATATGAGTCTAAACCTGAACCTTTAGCAAAAAATCAGTGCCCTGAATCACAAACTCGTTTTGCGTTCACCCCAAAGACTATGTAGGGTATGGGGATTATCTGAGAGTTTCCTGAGAATTCCTGCCAGAAGATCGGGACCCACCCGGGCACGCCCTCAGATGCATATTTCACTCACGTCCGTGTTTGTTCATACAAACGCACTCACTCAAACAAGCCGACACGAACGGAAGAAAAACATGACCATAACTGCATCCAAAAACCCGGCACAGCGCCCGGCAAACCGCCGCCGTGCCACCATCGCTGCCTCTGCAGCACTGGCAACCGTCATCACCGGAGCGAACCTCCCCGCGACCTTCGGTGCAACCGCCTCCACCCGCAACGTATCCGGTACCACCTGCGTCGACGCAGGCTACCGCACCGTGCCGACCCTCGCGAACATCACCAACGTCGCGCCCGGTCCGACCTGCTACTGGAACCCCGACCAGAAGGCACAGACCATCGCCACCCTCGCACCGGTCAACTCCTCTCTGACCAAGGCGCAGCTGATCACCACCGAGAACACCTCGCCCCTGAGCGGCAAGCTCGCCAGCGACTCCTTTGCAGCGCAGAAGCTCACCGGCACCGAAGCCGTCGCAGCCAACAGCAGTGAAATCAGCCGCACCTTCCTCGAATACAGCGCCGATGCGGGTAACCACCCCATCACCACCGCCATCAACGCGGGCACTGTGAAGAAGGACCGCGCCCAGACCGTCGGTGGCCACGAAAACATCCCGACCCTCGCCGTGAACTCCGCGAACCCGCACCAGGAGTACGTCGAGGTCGTCTCCCGCGATGGCCGCGTCAACGCCAACGCAGAGAACAAGCGCATCCTCACCGGCGGCATCCCGATCCCGAAGTGGCTTGCTGAGGACCACGGCCTCTCCGGCGACCAGTCCGTCGCCCTGTACGATGAGGCGACCGGCATCTGGCGCTCCTACTTCAAGTTCGTCAAGGATGCAGACGCACAGACCTACACCAGCACCGCACGCGTGCAGGTAGGTGGCGGCAACGTATCCACCCCCAAGAGCGCAAAGATTCAGTACGACAACGTCGGCCGCGGCAACGCAGGTCAGACCCTCACCATCAACGCACCCGTGAGCATCGACGCGAAGTCCGGCAACGCCCGCACCTCCTACCCGATTGCTCGCGGCGCGAAGTTCCGCCTGGCAAAGAACGTGCCCGGCGCGTCCATCAACGAGACCACCGGCGAGATTACCTACAAGATTCCCGCAGGCACCCGCGGCACCGTGGACATCCCCGTGGCGGTTGACTACCCGGCAATCTACCAGGTCTCCTCGGGCGGTTACATGCTCGCTAAGCCGAACTTCGGCGGCGTGGGCGAAGACAACTACTGGCTGACCCTCAAGAACGGCACCTCCTCCGTGGTGGGTATGGCGAACGAGCTCACCCAGATCGGTGTGGACGAGCTCAAGGCCGGCAAGATTAACCACATGGTGTCCATCACCGCCGCTGACTACGCGGCGCTGACCGCCTCCTTCCCCGCGAAGGGCACCGACGGCAAGATTGACGTGAGCAAGTACCCGAACGCGCCCCGCGCAGGTCAGCGTGGCTTCCTGCCCGCAAGCTTTGACGTGGAAGAGCACCTGGCAAACACCGGCCACGCCGATGACCAGCTCACCCGCATGATCCTGACCGCAATGAAGGAATACGGCTTCATCCTCTCGGACCACAACCTCTTCACCAACGCATTCAACCTGGAGGCGGCAAGCTCCTACGCGCCCTACGCCCGCCAGGGTAAGAACGTGTACAAGGAAGACCCGCAGCTGGCGGCAATGTTCGCGAGCTTCGTTCCCAGCGGCTTCACCGGCACCCAGTTCCCCTGGCACCAGGTGCAGTGGATGCCCGTGAACTACACCGAGTCCGCTGAGAACACTGCACGCCGTGAGGGCACCCAGGTTCTGCCGCAGAGCAACAACCAGGCTGTCGACTCGAACGCTGACGCACACAAGATTGCACGCCCTGTGACCGTGCGCCGCTCCGCCGTGCGCACCCCCAAGGCTGTGCGCATCAGCGACGCCGAGACCCAGAACGCGGCAGTGAACCAGGCTTCGGACGCCGTGAAGTTCAAGTACCCCTCGAACGCATACGGCAAGACCGGCACCGGCTCCGGCGTGATCTACCAGCCCGCCGAGCACCACGCCACCGTCTACTCCGGCGAGACCGCAGTCGCGCAGAGCGTGCACCAGTCGCACAAGGTTTCCCCGAACTACCGTTACGCCCGCGACTACAACTTCCAGGAAATCCAGCAGACCCCGAACTTCCGCCCCAGCCGCTGGGTCAACAAGGAGAAGGTCAACACCGCTGGTGGCCAGTTCTCCAGCGCGGAGACCGGCATCCGCTTTGCCTCCAACGGCAAGACCGGCACCTACTCGATCGACCTGAACACCCACGACGTCACCGGCACCACCTGGGACCTGCGCCGCGACAACGGCACGAACATCACCGTGAACCGCACCGGCAAGGCACCCGCACGCATGTCCGATGTGAAGGCGAAGAGGGGCGCAGCCGCGCAGCTGTACTCGATCCCGCTGAAGGTTCACGTGGTCGATAAGAACAGCCCCATCGCGCGTGAGGACTCCGTCTCCCTGTACTCGGGCACCACCCAGAACGTGGCTGTCCTGAACAACGACGAAGCATCCTTCGGCGCATACAGCCGCGGCGAAACCGTGAAGAAGCTCGAGCTGCTCAACCAGCGCGGCCAGGTCGTCAGCGCATACAGCGACGAATACGGCACCTACCGTGTGGTGACCCTGCCCGACGGCACCCAGGGCATCGCGGTATCTGCTAAGAATAAGCAGGGCTTCGCACCGCTGGTCCGCTACCGCGCAGTGACCGACAAGGGCGTAAAGTCCGCTGAAGGTTACCTGCAGGTGGCAGTCGCTAACCGCTAAGGGCCCACTAGGGTTGCATGCCCGCGAGCTGATGCGCAGTTAGGGCACGGCGCTAGGCATTATGACCGCAATGTGATGAACCGCTCTAGGAGGGCGGTGGTCCACGATGTTGCCGCCACAATGACAGCGCACCAGCAACACCAGCGCACATAGGGGAGAGGGGCACGCTCAAGAAAGCACGCCGTGCAGGCGTAACTTCCTTGACGTGCCCCCTTTCCTGTACATAAGGTGAAAATACTATGACTCAGAGCCAGCACACAGACCAGACCGAAACTAACACCACCCACACTGACCATGCCCACGAGCATGCATCGGATCATACCCACGAGGTGCCCACCAACGCGCCCCTCCTCGAAGGCAGCGGCCCCAAAGACTGGGAGGAACAGTTCGGCCCGTCCGTGGCGATTTTCTCTGCGCTAGCGAACCCGCTACGCCTGGCGATTGCGCACCACCTGATGCACCGCCCGCACAGCGTGAGCGAACTGCACACCTGCCTGGGCATTTCGCAGCCGCTCGCCTCGCACCACCTGCGCATCCTGCGTGAGGCGCACGTGATTGACCGTGAGCAGCAGGGCCGCACCACCATTTACCGTCTGAAGGACGACCATATTAGCCACATTGTGGTTGACGTGTATGAGCATACGCGTGAGCATCATGCGGACTAGTTTGCCCTCAAGCTGAGCGTTGCCTGGGAGCCGTTGTAAGATGGTGTGTGTCCGTGCACCAGTACAGTGCGGAATAGTATGCGCACCGGCGGCGCCCCCAGTGGCACGCTTGCGCCTGAGTTAAGGAGACTTATGTCTGCCGCTGATTCTTCAGCAATTGTTATTAGCGTTTCTGGTGAGGAGCGCGAGGTCACCGCGAAGACTGCCGCTGAGCTGTTCGCTGACGACCCGAAGATCGTTGTGGCACGCGTGAACGGCGTGCTGGTTGATCTCTCCCACGAGCTGTCTGCTGGCGATTCCGTTGAGCCGGTTTTCATTCACGAACCGGACGGCCTGAACGTTCTGCGCCACTCCGCTGCGCACGTGATGGCGCAGGCGGTGCAGGAGTACCGCAAGGACGCCAAGCTGGGCATCGGCCCGTACATTACTGACGGCTTCTACTTTGACTTTGATGTGGCTGAGCCGTTCACTCCGGAAGATCTGAAGAAGATCGAGAAGTCGATGATTAAGATCATCAAGTCCGGTCAGCTGTTCCGCCGCCGCGTTGTCACCCACGACGAGGCTGTCGCCGAGATGGCGAACGAGCCGTACAAGCTGGAGCTGCTCTCCCTGACCCAGGGCCCCGGTTCTGGTGCGGATGCTGCCGAGGGCGCATCCGTGGAGGTCGGCGAGGGTGAAATCACCATTTACGACAACGTGCACCCGAAGACCGGCGAGACCGTCTGGAAGGACCTCTGCCGCGGCCCGCACCTGCCGAACACCAAGCTAATCGCTAACGGCTACGCCCTGATGCGTGCCGGTGGCGCGTACTGGCGCGGTTCTGAGAAGAACCCCATGCTGCAGCGTATTTACGGTACCGCATGGCCGACTAAGGAAGAGCTGGTGGCGTACAAGGAGCGCATCGCTGAGGCGGAGCGCCGCGACCACCGCCGTCTGGGCCGTGAGCTGGACCTGTTCTCCTTCCCGAAGAACATTGGTCCCGGCCTGCCGGTGATTCACCCTAAGGGTGGCGTGATTAAGCGCGAGATGGAAGATTACGTGCGCACCCGCCATATTCAGGAGGGTTTCCAGTACGTCAGCACCCCGCACATTTCGAAGGAAGACCTGTTCTACACTTCCGGTCACCTTCCGTACTATGCGGACGGCATGTTCCCGCCCATGGAGCTGGATAACGGTAACTACCGCCTGAAGGCTATGAACTGCCCGATGCACAACGAGATTTACCGTTCTCGTGGCCGCTCGTACCGTGAGTTGCCGTTGCGTTTCTTTGAGTTCGGCACCGTGTACCGTGACGAGAAGTCCGGCGTGTTGCAGGGCCTGACCCGTGTGCGCATGATTACCCAGGACGACTCGCACTCGTATGTGACCAAGGAGCAGGCACCGGACGAGGTGCGTCACCTGCTGAAGTTCATGCTGAGCCTGCTTGAGGACTTCGGCATGACCGACTTCTACCTTGAGCTGTCCACCCGCGACACTGAGGGCGATAAGAAGGATAAGTTCATCGGTACCGATGAGCAGTGGGAAGAGGCTACCGCGGTTCTGGAGCAGGTTGCGAAGGAGACCGGTCTGGAGCTCGTTCCGGATCCCGGTGGAGCTGCGTTCTACGGCCCGAAGATTTCGGTTCAGGCGAAGGACGCGATTGGCCGTACCTGGCAGATGTCGACCGTGCAGTACGACTTCAACCAGCCGAGCCGTTTCGGTCTGGAGTACCAGGCTGCGGACGGTACCGTGCAGGAGCCGGTCATGATTCACTCGGCGAAGTTCGGTTCGATTGAGCGCTTCCTGGGCGTGCTGACCGAGCACTATGCGGGTGCGTTCCCGGCGTGGCTGTCGCCGGTCCAGGTCATTGGTGTGCCGGTGGCTGAGGCGTTCAACGACTACATGACCGAGATCGCGGACAAGCTGCGTGCGCACGGCGTGCGTGTTGAGGTGGATTACGGTTCGGATCGCTTCACTAAGAAGATCCGTACCGCGTCTACTGAGAAGGTTCCGTTTATTCTGATTGCCGGCGGTGAGGACGCGGAGCACGGCGCTGTTTCGTTCCGTTTCCGCGGCAACAAGCAGGAGAACGGCGTGCCCGTGGATGAGGCTGTGGCACGTATTGTGGAGCATATCCGCAACCGCGTGAACGAAGACCCCAAGCCCAGCACTGAGGCTGCTGAGTAGTAGCGGTTTAGGCTTCTAACCTAGCTATATAGAAACCACCCCCTTTGCGGCGACAAGCTGCGGAGGGGGTGGTTTCTTTGTGTATTCTAAAAAGAGGAGTGTTCCAGTCTAAAATTTTTCACCACGGTCTTATAATTGAAATGATGATTATATTTGAAAAATAATATCTTGTACAGTACTTGCAGGTGCTGCGATTCTTGGCCTTGCTGCATGTGGAAATTCTGGTGGAAGTAAAGATGCTGGAAAATCTGGTGGAGATAGCGGAAAAACAGAAATCACTTGGTGGGCATTCCCAGTCTTCACACAAGAAAAAACTGGTGACGGTGTTGGAACATATGAAAAATCAATCATCGAAGCGTTTGAAAAAGCAAATCCAGATGTAAAAGTGAAATTGGAAACCATCGACTTCAAGTCAGGTCCTGAAAAAATCACAACAGCTATCGAAGCAGGAACAGCTCCAGATGTACTGTTTGACGCACCAGGACGTATCATCCAATACGGTAAAAATGGTAAATTGGCTGAGTTGAACGACCTCTTCACAGACGAATTCGTCAAAGATGTTAACAATGAAAACATTGTACAAGCAAGTAAAGCTGGAGACAAAGCTTATATGTATCCAATCAGTTCAGCACCATTCTACATGGCCATGAACAAGAAAATGTTGGAAGATGCTGGAGTTGCAAACCTTGTAAAAGAAGGTTGGACTACTGATGATTTTGAAAAAGTTTTGAAAGCGCTTAAAGATAAAGGCTACACACCAGGTTCATTGTTCAGTTCTGGTCAAGGGGGAGACCAAGGAACACGTGCCTTCATTGCAAACCTTTATGGCGGTTCTGTAACAGATAAAGATGTAACAAAATATACAACTGATGATCCTAAATTCGTCAAAGGTCTTGAAAAAGCAGCTAGCTGGATTAAAGACGGTTTATTGAACAACGGTTCACAATTTGACGGTGGAGCAGATATCCAAAACTTTGCCAACGGTCAAACATCTTACACAATTCTTTGGGCACCATCTCAAAACGGTATCCAAGCTAAACTCTTGGAAGCAAGTAAAGTAGAAGTGGTAGAAGTACCATTCCCATCAGATTCAGGTAAACCAGCTCTTGAATACCTTGTAAACGGATTTGCAGTATTCAACAACAAGGACGACAAGAAAGTTGCAGCATCTAAGAAATTCGTTCAATTCATCGCAGATGACAAAGAATGGGGTCCAAAAGACGTTGTTCGTACAGGTGCTTTCCCAGTTCGTACTTCATTTGGCAAAGTTTATGAAGACAAACGTATGGAAACAATCAGTGGCTGGACTAAATACTACTCACCATACTACAACACTATCGATGGATTTGCTGAAATGAGAACACTTTGGTTCCCAATGTTGCAATCTGTATCAAATGGTGACGAAAAACCAGCGGATGCTTTGAAAGCCTTCACTGAAAAAGCTAACGAAACAATTAAAAAAGCTACAAAACAATAAGCACTAAATCAGATTGACTCCTCCCTTTTCCCTGTGCATAGTCTATGTAAGAAAAGGGAGGATTTTGTTTGAAATGTAAGGAACTGTCACGAAATTAAAATGAAGTTCTTACATAAGCGAATCTTAAAAAATTTCATTTTGGTTTTAAAACAGTTCAAGAAAATCAAAAACTATTCTATTTGAAAGAGAGGTGCCGACTGTGAAAGTCAATAAAATTCGTATGCGGGAAACAGTGATTTCCTACGCTTTCCTAGCACCAGTGTTATTC
>ERZ1674204.18-NODE-18-length-17559-cov-6.148080_pt1 | contig 17559 bp, 12 predicted proteins | sample MGYA00581296_ERZ1674204 | MGnify/ENA primary metagenome ERZ1674204 (study PRJEB41354, sample SAMEA4873331) | human saliva metagenome | biome: human-associated habitat [ENVO:00009003]; feature: mouth environment [ENVO:08000002]; material: saliva material...
GCATATTTGGGGATGCGTGCCGGTGCAGCCAAGAGGCGATTGAGGTGGCTTATCCACAGATTTTTGAAAAATGGGGCGAAAAATTCAAAAAATACGAACATATTAGTTTATGTACAGATAATTTATTGAGCTTTAATTCTTTTTGATGTTTTCTGAGGGTATGACTCTCTTCTTTCTCGACCACCACAACACCACCGACGCGCTCCCCTACCCCCGCGTACTCCGGCTCGACGGCGAGGTGGTACCCAACGGAATACAGCTGCACCCCGGTAGCGCAGGTAGCGCAAACCAGCAGGCTCTAGAGCAGGCACTCAACCACGCTCTGCTGCACCCTACAGCCGGCACGCACGCTCAGACACGGGAGACGACGTTCCAGCTACGCCCCGCGCACGATAAGGACCTCCTCGACGCCACGGGTGCGCCAAATATCCACATTCCGAACGAATCTCAGCCACTGAATTCTCAGACTCTGAACGCGCCCGCCGTCAGCCTCCTGCACATTCTGCGCGGCCCCGATGCGGGCACAACCTTCCCCATCAGCCGCGGCCGCACCAGCCTCGGCAGGGCGGCGCTAACTGCCCGCAGAGGAGAACAGCCGCACCATATCCACCTGCAGGACCCCTTCCTCAAGCCGATGCACGGCAGCTTCTACGCCGATAGCTCCGGCATCCGCTGGATCGAGAAGCTCCCCGCCGTGAGCGAGGGTAGTGAGAAGGTGCAGGGCAGTAAGAAGGGGCAGAACGCCGAGCCGCGCATCCTGCGCTGGAACGAGCCTTTCCGCCTCGGCTCCTCACTCTGCGTGCTCACCTCCCCCAGCACCGACGGCGAACACACCGCGCAGAAGGCGAGCGCCGCCGCCGCTACCTCCAGTTCTTCCCTCGATTCTTCCTCCGGCGAGCCCGCGCAGACGCTCGCTCCCCTGGGCGATGCTGGCAACCCCTTTGAGCCAGTGGTGGTGAACCCTCCCACGCCGCGTAAGCTCAAGCAGATTCTGTTGAGCGTGTGCCTTCCGATTGTGGTGGGCCTGATTATTGCGCTGGTGACCGGCATGTGGTTCCTTCTGCTGATGTCTGCGGCGTCTTCGTTGCTGATGCTTCTGCATTTCTTTGGCGGTCGGGCGGAGAACCGTGCCGCATCGCAGCAAACTCATCAGGCGGCTGAGCAGGAAAAGGAACGTGCCCTCACCCTGCCGACTGCGGGCGACCTGGCGATTTCGGGTCCCTCTGCCCTGCATGACTACCCGGCTATCGTGCTCGGGTGCGGTCCCCGCCAACCTTACCTGCGCGGCCGCAACCTCCCGCTGGGCGCTCTGGAGAAGCAGGATGCACCCCACTATCTACCGCTGCCCACCCCGGTTCTCGGTCACTACCTTAAGTTGGAGGAGGCGCATCTGCGCGCCTACCTGGTGCAGCTGGTGGCGGGCTATCCGGGTTCGGTGCACGTTCTGCTGGCCGAAGCTCACAATAGTGCGCAGAAACGTATGAACGCCCTGCTACAAACTCTGGCTGTGGTGCCGGGCGTGAGTGTGCATTGTCTGCCGGGTACGCAGCAGGAGAAGTATCTGCAGGCTCTGCAGAGCAGCTTGCAGTCGGAGCTTTCTTCCTCGGTTCCGCCGCTGATTCTCATGCCGCAGCATGCGAGCGCGGTTTACGCTCCCCTGCTGACCGCACTAACCTCCGGTGCTATCGCTGAGGGTTCGCAATCCCGCGCGCTCTCCTCCCCGCGTGAGCAGAAGATGAACGCCCCTGCGCTCTGCGTGCTGGGCAGTGCTGAGGGTGATAATTCCGCACATGCACCCGGTGCGCTTTTTGGTGCCGCCTGGGTTGAGTGCGCGAGTGAGGGTAGCCACCGTCAAAGCATCCGTTACCGCGCGCAGGGCTATGCGATGCCTCCGGTGCAGCCCACCGAGGGTGTCTACCAGGTGCATCCTCTGGCGTGTGAGGGTCTGTGCCAGCACGCCGATGGGCTCAGCCTCGAGGCGTTCTGTGCCGCTCTTGAGAACCTGTACCGCGCCGGGTGCGAGCAGGAGCAGGGCGCGCTCAGTGAGGGGCAGGTGCACCAGTCGGCGCATCTGTTCTCATCTCTTCAGCAGCAGAACCGCGCCGATGACATGGCGGTGGAGTCCGTTCTGCAGCGCTGGTCCGCTCAGCGTTACGCCTCCGACATTCGCTGCTACCTGGGTGTTTCTTCGGGCGGCTCGCTGAATATTGGTCTGTCTGAGCACGGTCCGCACTGGCTGCTCGGTGGCACAACCGGTGCCGGCAAATCGCAGCTGCTGCGTTCGCTGGTGCTCAGCGCTGCGCTACGTTACCCGCCCGAGCGCCTCGGCCTGATTCTGGTGGATTTCAAGGGCTCGGCTGGTTTGGGTCCTCTGGCTCAGTTGCCGCATGCGCTCAGCGTGTTGAGCAATTTTGATGTGTCCGCGGTGGAGCGTGCGCTCGAATTTTTGCGCGCCGATATTCACCGCCGCGAGGTGGATCTGCAGGCGCTCAACGTGAACTCCTACCGCGACTATCTGGCATCCTGCCAGGCGGCGGGTACCACTCCGCGCTACCCCGAGCTGCTGATTGTGGTGGATGAGTTCCGTATGCTCATCGATTCTATGCCGGACGCTATGGCTGAGCTGATGCGCATCGCCACGATTGGTCGCTCGCTGGGTCTGCATCTGGTGTTGGCGACTCAGCGTCCGCAGGGTGCTATTTCGCAGGATATTCGCGCCAATATTGCCACGAGCATTTGCCTGCGCGTGGCGAGCGCTCAGGATTCCTATAACCTGCTGGAGCATGAGTCTGCGGCGTATATTTCGGCGGCGCATCCGGGTGCCGGGTATGTGCGCCTGCCGGATGGTCGTTCCCTGCCGTTCCGCGCCCCGCTGGTGGATGCGGTTCCGTCAAGTACTGATACCCGCCCGGTGCAGGTGCTGGGTCTTGAGGAGGGCGGCTGGCGTGAGCTGACTGCCGTTTCTGTTGTTCAGAAGGCTGGCGGGAATGAGGATGAGCTGCTGGTTCGTTCGGCTCAGCAGATTCGTGCGCTCTATGAACGCGAGTACGCCCCGAGGGGTACGCAGAAGAACGTGGCGGTCGATGACGCGTACTGCCCGATCCCGCCGGAGCTTCCCGAAAACACCCCGCTACCCGCGTTGGAGGCGCCGGTTAGCGGACCGGTAGCGTACGGCACTGACCCGGCGGCTACCCCGCAGGAGCCTGCAGACTCTGGCGTTGCCTCCGAAGGGTATCTATTGGGTGAGCTGGAGATTGCCCGCTACGGTGTGCGCCGCCCGATCAGCTGGTCGGGTCAGCAGACGCTGGCATTGCTGGCGCAGAGCGCCGAACGAGCCCCGATGCTTTACGGGCTTTTAGCTCAGGCATTCGCCGCCCGCACGCCGGTTGTTCTGCTGACCTCTGACGGTGCGCTCTACCGCGATCTGGAACCCTACGCCGGTGCCTTTGAGTCGCTCGTGGGTGCACAGGAGCTTTCGCATCTGCGGTTCTGCTTGGAGGAGCTGCGCACCCCGAACCTGTGGGGTACCGAGGCTTCCACCCGCCCGCTCATTGTCGTGGACGGTCTGGACAGTTGGCTGGAGGCGCTGGTTCGCCAACCCGATACGGAGAACCTGCTCTATGACCTGCTCTCGCAGGGGTGCCGTCGCGGCTATTCGGTGGTGTTCACCTCCGCGTTGAACCCGCGCGGTCGTTTCGCCGCTGCGGCGCATTCCACTCTGTTGAGCCGCCGCTTCCTGGACGCTGACCTGATGCGTTCAACGAGCAAGGACTACCCGACCCCGGCGCAGAGCCACTATTGCGTGGAGGGTGCCATTAACGAGGAGTTGATTGGGGATCAGCCGCTGAGCGCGTCGATTCTTTCGCCCTGCGTTGCGGGTTTCCAGGAGCTGGTTCAGGTTCTACGGGGTAATGCCGCGAGCGCTTCTAGCGGGTCAGGCACTCACCCCGGCACTCTTCTGCGGCAGTTCCCCGAGTACTATCGCATGCCCTCGACCGAGTACGTGACCGCCGCCCACGCCGCGTGCAATCCGCAGGTCGCTAAGCTCTTGGTCGCGTTTGATCGCCGGCAGATGCCGGTGTGGTTGAGTGCCCCGGCTGGCGCGGTAGTTCCGGTGCAGGGTTCCCGTTCGGCGGGTAAAACCACCCTTCTGGAAAGCATTGCTCGGCTCAACCCAATGCTCGAAACCCTCGTCCTTGAGGGTTCTGGCGGCACCTCGGGTGATGGCGGAGCGTCGGGCGAGCCGCCGAGCGTGGAACGTACCCGCGCGCTCCTGGACTCGGCGAAGAACCCCGCCCAGACGCTAGTGCTCATTGACGACCTACAGTACCTGCAGCCCGCCGTTCAGCAGTTGCTTCTGGAGCGTCGAAGCGAATTCCGCGCCATGCTGGTCGCCTACACGCCCTGGCCGAGGCGCGCCTCCTCACCGCTGCTGGCTGCGCTCATGGGATGCTCGCGTGCGCTTCTGCTCGCACCCGCATCCCTAGCGGATGCTGACATGTGCACGGTGACCGCGCTGCCGCTGGATCGATTCACGCAGGGCGAGCAGCCCGCCGGTCGTCTTGTGGTGGTGGATGGTGCTTCCGTGTGTGCGGCGCAGGTTCCCCTGGCACTGACCACGGCTGCACAGGCTGTAACAGCTACGCAGAAGGTGCCGGTAGCGGTCTAAAGCTGAGCACTCTAGCGCCGAGCTATCTAGGGTTTAGCGGCGTTAGGGGTTTACGCTCTAGGGGTTTAGCGGCGTCGGCGGCTGTACTTCTCCGCTTCTTCGCCCGACTCCTCAGTGACCGCCTCAATATAGCGGCGGCTGCTGGGCATGAGCACGAAGATGAAGGCAGTCGCCGCACCAATAACACCCGCAATCGTGATGGACTGGCCGATATTCAGGCCGTAAGCACTCACGTTCATGACGAGGGTGCTTGCGGTGACCCACAGGGTGCAGAGGGTAATCAGAATCATGGGCAGGCGCGAGCCGAAGCGACCACGGTAAAAACGCAGCCCAAAGTAGGTCATGCCCGCTGCAATGAGCACCTGGAGTACGCCGCCCACAATCGCCTGGGCGGTAGACATACCGCTGACAATAAAGGGGTAGAGGATGCCGCGAATCAGAATGTATGCCGCGAAGGTTTCGGTCAGGGCGAATGCGTAGATGACGTTGAACGGGCGTGACGTCACGGTGGGCTCCTCATGGGTAGTGGCGGGGCAGACCGGGGTGTATTCGGTCCGGCATGCTGGTATGTTTCCGATGCGCTAGTGCGTTAGCGGGTGGGCGCTCCCCTGTCTCGGGTTCACCGCCTCGTCATCGGTGCGGTATTTCAGGGGTAGGTACCGCTTTATATTATGCCTGAGGTGCCGCTCACCCAACCGCCCACGTCTCGCCCATGAGACGGGGTGCAGACTATGTGTGTCAGCATGCGATTCCCCACCCTCTCAATTAGACAAAGGTTTGCCTAAGTGATAGATGCCTCAGTGTAATACTGAAGTTTTTAGAGAAAAGTACTTGTCACATCCGCTCCAACATGCGAAAGTTGATAAGTCAATTTTCACCCTAACGCTGGGTGAGCATCCCGTCAGCGGATGTATTTGACACGCGCACAGGAAAATAGATGTGTCTTGCCACCGCGTGAGACCGTAAATCATGAAGGAGGTCCACCGTGGATTGGCGTAGTCGTGCAGCTTGTTTGGACAAGGATCCGGAGCTGTTCTTCCCCGTAGGAAACACCGGACCTGCCCTGTTGCAAATTGAAGAGGCTAAGACTGTCTGCCGCTCTTGCGAGGTTGTAGACGTCTGCCTGAAGTGGGCCATCGAGACCGGCCAGGACTCCGGCGTATGGGGTGGCACCAGTGAAGACGAGCGTCGTGCGATGAAGCGTCGCGCAGCTCGTGCCCGCCGTGCATCCTAACTTCCGGAGTATTCAATAGGGCATCAAAAGCGTGGTGCAGTGACTTTATGTCGCTGCACCACGCTTTTGCCATATACAGAACCTATCTAGACAGCAAACTGCCGCCACCCCGTACTCGGGGCGGCGGCAGTTCTACATGTCATATGAGAAGGGCTTAGACGAGCACCGCGGTGATGACCACGCGGGTACCGGTCGGTTCGTTAGCTTCCCAGCGGATCGAGCCGTTCAGCTCGCTCGCCACCAGAGTACGCACAATCTGCATGCCCAGGCCTTCCTTACCGGTCACCGGGCGGTAGGCATTCGGGCCGGACTCTTCGATCTTCTTATCACCCATGCCCTTACCGTCATCGGTAATCACGACGGTGAGGATGTTCTCACCCTCATCGTTGATGCCGCGAATACCCTCAAGGGTCACGGTGCCGGTCTCGCCGTCCAGGCCGTGCTCCACAGCGTTCGCGACAACCTCGTTGATAACCAGTGCCAGAGGGGTGGCGAACTGGCTCGGCAAAGATCCAAAGGAACCAATCAGCTTGGTAGACACGTGCTGACCGGGGGAAGCAAGCTCAGCGGCAAGGTGGAACTGACGCTCAATTAGTTCGTCAAAGTCGACGTTCTGAGTCAGACCCTGCGAAAGCGCCTCGTGCACGGTAGCAATCGTTGCCACGCGACGCATCGCCTGCTCCAGGCCCTGACGTGCCTCATCAGTGGTCATACGGCGTGACTGCAGGCGCAGTAGAGCGGACACGGTCTGCAGGTTGTTCTTCACGCGGTGGTGAATTTCGCGGATGGTCGCGTCCTTGGTCATGAGCTCCAGCTCGCGGCGGCGCAACTCGGTCACGTCACGGCAGAGAATCACGGCGCCCTCACGCTCGATGCGGGCGCGCCTCTGCACCAGCAGCGGGATGGATCGCATGGTCACGCGAGCACGGGCAATAACCAATTCGGTGCGCAGGTCGCTACGACCGGCAAGGACCAGCTGCAGGGTTTCGTCTGCCTGTTCACCGGCAGGAAGCATCGCACGGGTGACGTCGGCAAGGTTTTGCTTTTCGAGGTAGCCGGTCATGCCCATGCGGTTGTACATGGAGTTCGCGTTCGGGGAAGCGACGACCACACGGCCGGAGCGGTCGAGCACAATAATGCCATCAATCACGCGGGGGTTGCCCTGGGTGTTGTTGCCCTGAGCGAGGGGGTCGGGCCACAGGCCGGAGTGCACCATGGAGAGCATGGTGTCAGCGGCGAATTCGTAGACCTCGTCGCTGATGGAGGGGTAACCATTGGGGGTGGCAATCTTGTGGCTGGTCAGCAGTGCGATGGTGCGGTTATTGCGCACAATGGGCACAAAAGTCACGTGTACACGCGGTCGAGCACCGACGCCTTCACCGCTTCCCTCATCGGTGTAGGTGCTGATGTTCTGGTCAATCCAGACGCGGTATGCCTCGTCGCGGATTCCCTCGTCCATCTCGCGCTGAATGATGTCGCGGTGGAAGAGGGTTCGAACGTTGGAAGGGCGCACGTGAGCGATGGCACGGAAACTACTGGTTGCGCTGGGGCCGGATACGGCATCCGGGGAGCTGCCGTCGGCAACAATGTAGTCGGTGGGGAACCATAAAACCAGGTCGCTCTGGGCAATATCGGAGATGATCTGCCATTCACCCTTGATGAGGTGAATACGTTCAGTATCGCCAGGACCGAAGTCGTAGGCGCTCAGAGTCGCTTCAGTAAAAGACATATGTTTGCGTGCTTCCCATGAGTTCGGGTAGGTTCAACTATTTTACGGTTTGCTCGCCGCAATTCCCATTCAAACGGCAATACGTGGAATAGTTTACAGAGCATTTCTTGAAGCAGGCTTTTATTCCCAAATATGACGCTGTGAGATGAGATGAAACCCTCAATTTTGAGATGAAATATTCGTGCTACTCCCCCGCCCTCACTATGCTTGAGGTGCAGAAAACCCGACCTGCCGGCGCTCCCAATGTCGGGACCGTATACCGGCAGGTCGGGTCTTCTTGTGTCCATTTCTGGCAGACAATAATGTTAGCGCTCTGGCCTCACGCTACGCGCCGGGCTTGACGCTATGCACCCGGCTTGATGTCGGGCGCTGAGGTTGACGCTATGCGCCGGCGCGTACCGCGTACATACCTTCAAGCATCGCTTCCAAGGACTGCACGACCGCGTGGCGGGGTGCGACCTCCAGCAGCGCTTCACCGTTACGGCGCAAACGGTCCATGACCTTACGCTCGTACGGGATCACGCCTGTGAGCGGAACCGACAGGTAGCGTGCCCAGTTATCGCGCATCTTCGCCTCGGGGTTGAATCCGGCGGCTTCGCGGCGGCTGCGGTTGAGCCAGTACTGCACATCCGTTTCGGGGGCGAAAAGATCCGGTCGCGACTGCACCTCGCGGGCAAGGTTAATCAGGCGCGGCAGGCCGATGACGTCCGCTTCACCGAGCGCAATTACGCGGTCGGCGCAGGCGAGCGCGGTGAGGGTCGCGGCGTTACGGCGCGGTGCAGGGCCGTCAAAGGTCAGTTCCTCGTCCACCTCGATGGGGGCGGCAACATCGCAGATGACCAGGTCGTAGCGGTGCTTGAGCCATTCGAGTACCTCGGCGAAGGCGCGGGCGCGCACCTCGGGCCAACGCGAGGAGGAAGTGATGCCGCTCAAGAAGTCGAAGGTGCCGTTTTTGAGGGGCACGCGCTCCATGATGGCTCCGGCTTTCTTCTCGTCGAGCTGGGCGCGGTCGGCGTCCGAGCAGAGAATTGCCAGACCGGAGCCGGTGTCCTCGAGCGCCATGAGCGCATCCAGGCTGGGCGCGTAGGTGTCTGCATCGATGAGGCAGACCTGCTGCCCCTGCTGCGCCGCGAGGGCGGCAAGGTTGAAGGCGATGGTGCTTCGACCGGGCGCGCCGTGAGTGCCCCAGACGGTCACAATTGTGCCGAGGCGGTGGCCCGGCTGGTAGCGGGAAGGCGCGGCGGGGTCCTGGTTGATGTCAGGGTGCTGCGGCAGGGTGCCGTCGTTATTCTCGTTCTGCACGTGCAGGGCGTAGTCGCTGCCGGGCGCGAAAGAGTCAACGATGGCAGCGGCCTGACTGAGCACGGATTCCTCGTTGCTGGGGGCGGTCGAGGAGGCTTCCGCCGGCTCAGGCGCACCGGGTGCCGGGGCGGCCGGTGCTGCGGGGTCGATTCCGTAGCCTCCGTAGTCGGCGCCGTAGTGTGCACCAGCATTTGTAGCAGCACCCGCGGCGGGATCATAGCCGTAGCCGCCCGCCCCATGGCCAGCAGCTCCGTTATCGTAACCGTAGCCACCGTACGCGCTGTCGTAGCCGTACCCTGCATCGTATCCGTAGCCTGCGTCCTGACCGTAGGCGGCGTGCGCCTCCGGCTGATGCACCGCCTGCGCGGGAGCCTGATTCGGGGTCTGTGCGGGAATGCCGTAGCCGGCGGCGGGTCGGGCGAGCGCCGCATCCACCGCTTGTTCGAGCGAGCCCAGAATCTCGTCGAGGGCAGCTTCGGGGCGGATACGGTGAGCCTGCGTGGGCAGATGCAGGTTGTCCGGGGCGATAACCGCCAGGAGCACCTCGGAGGCGGCGAGCGCGTCCACGGTGGAGGCGCTCATTTCGGCGGGTACGTGGGCGCAGAGCAACACACGGGCAATGCCTGTGTGCGCCATGCCGACGGCTTCGCTGAAGTCCTGCACGGTGCGCGCCACGGAGACGCGGCCGCGTTGGGATTCGATGCGGGTCAGGAGCGAGCCGTCATCGCCGTAGAGGATGACGGGGATGTTCACTGGCCCTCCCCGTAGGTGCCGGGGATGAGGCTGATCTTGGAGTCGCTATTGCTTTCCTTGACGAGGGCGGCGAGGGCTTCTTCCTTGACCCACAGCTGCACGGTTGCCTTGCCGTTGGCGCCAAGCACGCCTTCGTCGACCGTTACAGCAACGATTTCAGCGTTGGTGACGATGGCGCGGGCGCCGTTTTCAGTGCGGTTATCGCTCTTGGTGTCGGGGTTGCGCGGGCCGGAGGTCCACACGTCCACGCGCTCGCCCGCCTTCAGCGCGGAGGCTGCCGCACGGTCAATGCTGACGGTGGCGAGACGGCGGCCCGGGGAGGTTTCGGTGCCTACGGATTCCTTGCTGATGAGGTTACCGGCGGGGATGCGCTGAATCGCGATTTTGCCGTTCATCTGGGCGGCGTCGGCGCGGGTAAAGTACTTATCGTTGGCGGAGTCGATGTTCGCTTCGACTCGGGCTAGTTTGTCTTCGGTGATCTTCTCGCCGAGGCGGATTTCACTTTTGGCGGTGTAGTACTCGGTTTTGCTGTTATTGGCTTGCACGTAGAGCTGCACGCCGGTGATGGAGACGAGCACGAGAAGTACACCGAGGATGAATCGCCAATCCTTGACGGTGGGCCTTTTGAGGCGCTTGGCGTGGGGCTCGGTGAGGGTGGAACGCTTCGTCGCGTTCTGTCGTATGCGCATGATGTGGTTGTGCCTTTCGGTGCGGAAGCCGGCGGTGATTCCGGTGTTGTTCAACTGACCGATGAGCGAGTGGTGTGTTTTCGATAGTGCTTTGGTTGGTTCTGACACTAACCCTAACAGCATATTTCATTTAGTACTCTCTCTCAACAAGAGTCGTGTTTATGAAATATTTTTGAGTCTTGCCCCTTTTGAAGGGGTGATTAGATAACTTTTCAGCTCATATAAGGCTTTTTGTGAGCAAATTTCACGGTGATGGCATATACTGAAAGTACTCAATAGATGTTCTGTATGGACTCTATGTAAAAGGCCACTAACGGTGGCTAAGGGGCCCAGGATTTCACTCACGGAAAGGAACAATTCGATGACTGCACCTCGTTTCCTCACTCTGAGCGACGTTGCCGAGGAGCTGCAGGTTTCGCTTTCGCAGGTGCGCGCTCTGGTGCGTAGCGGCGAACTTCCCGCCATCCAGATTGGTGGGCGTAACCAGTGGCGTATTGAACGCTCTCGCTTTGAAGAGTACATTACCGAGCGCCACGAGCAGACTCTGGAGGCGATTGCTTCCGGCAAGCTCACTGCAAAGGCTAAGGTCGATTAGTATTTCGACGTACACCTCGCGGGCGTAATGCTCGAGTGTTTTAGAAAGGTCCGCTCCTCTCGTTGAGATTTCAATGAAGAGGGGCGGACCTTTTTGTGTTTATTGTTGCTTTAATGCGGGTATTTACACTTGTCGAGGCATCTTTTGCGAGCGTACCCACGAATGGTAGCGCCCGCTATTTCCCCGTGTTTTTAGCGTGAAATACGGGCGATGACTGCGCTAATACGAGCCAGCGGAATGGTGCGCACGCCAGCGCCGCGAGGTGCACGAGAGTAGCCGGAGGCGCCCTGACCATAACCAGCTTGCCCATAACCGCCCTGGCTGTAACCACCCTGCCCGTAGGTTCCCTGCGCGCCGTAGGCTGCACGCGCGTACTGGTCGCGTTCGTAGATACGCGGGTACTGGCCGCCATTGAGCAGGCGCAGCTCAAGGAAGTCGGCACCGACTCGCTCGATCACGCCGTCATAGCTGACGGTGCCACCTTCGAGGGAGAGGCGAACGGGTTCACGTGCCATGGCGAGGGAGCGGAGGGCGAGCTGAATTTTCATGCGGTAGCGTTCGGGGCGAATATCGGCTCGCCCGGGAGCGATGCCACCTTCCCACCAGAGCATTCCGCGCAGGGGGATGATGATGTTTTCGCCGCGCGCTTCGATGCTGACCCATTCTTCGCCGACCATTTCGAGCTTACCTTCGTAGGTTTGCATGTCGGTGGCGCAGATGCGGATCGGGCCGCCAACCTGCGCGAGGAGGCGGTCGTCGAGGGTAATGGTGGAGTACTGGACGCGGGCGACTTGGCGGGCATCCTGTTCCATATCCCAGGCACGTTCGGAGGCGAGGCGCGCCTCAATGTCTCGTAGGAACTTTTCCATGCTCATACTATGACCCTACCCGAGTAGCGGGTGCGGATACGAACCGGGGCGTTTTTCTGGCCGAATGATGCTTCTTGAGCTTAATTTTTGAAGCAAATTCCACCAAATTATATGTTTTTTATGCATTTTGATACGTTTTGCTTCATTTTTGGCACGTCTTCCTGTATAAATGAAGCAACATCAAAACACATCAAACACACCATTTGGAGGTCATTGTGGACCATCTTTCCACGCCGGGTTCAACCCCCGCAGCCTTCGCTTCGCATCCCCTTGCGTCCGTTACTCCTCTGGCATCTGGCGCTGACGCAGGTCATGAAACCAGCACCAAGGCTAACTACCAGGACGCTCTGCTCTTCATCGCCCCTCCCCTGCTTTCCGCGGCGGTCCTGGGCGCGTTGAGCGTGAACCTGCACCGCATCCCCTCGGCGCACCCTCTTGCTGACGCTTCGTTGCTCTGCGCTGGCGCGGCGGCAATCCTCATTACCGCCTGGTGGTTCATCAGTTTTATCTACGCGCTCTTCTACGCTCGTTCCCTGCGAGTTTCGAGCCGCAACGCTGACCGCGCTGTGCTGCAGGTTCCGGCGATTTTCCGTCCGCGTTTTATGCGCCGCATCGTTCTGACGCTCGGCGGCACGGCGCTCGGAGTGGGGGCGGTTCTGGCTCCCGCGCAAGCTACGGTGGCTACGCCCAGCAACGCGGGGCTGAACGGCGCGGAGGGCATACCGCAGACAACCATTTCAGCAGTTATGGCAGCAGATTCATCGATTACCGCGGCGGCAGACGCCAGCTCAGATACGGCTCTCTCCGATACCGCCCCGAATCAGTCCGCTACTCCCCTGACCCTTTCTGCTGAGGTTCCCAATATTCCCCTGGCTCCCGAGCCTTCGGAGGCGGCAGGCTACTTGCAGGACCGTAGCCCTTTCTTTTCTCCTCCCCGCACCGAGGCGGGCACCTACTCTTACACGGTTCAGGCGGGCGATACGCTCTGGTCGATTGCCGCCGACCAGCTGGGCGAAGGCACCGACGCCTCCACCATTTACGACTACACCCTCGACATTTACGAGGCGAACAAGGACGCTCTGGGTCAGAACGCTGAGCTGCTCTACGAGGGGCAGGTTCTGCAGATTCCCGAACAGCCCGTTCATTAGCCCCCTCGCTACCTCAAATCCGCTGCCTCGGTTCTTCTACCTCACCCGATAGCTTTTCATTCGCTCAATCTCATTTTCTCAACCGACCTCACATATCCTTCTGCACCGAAAGGAGCCGTCATGAGCTTCGCCAACCTTCTCCCCCGTTCCCCGTGGACCCCGCCGCATCAGCCTGCCTCCCGCGACAACCAGTCTGCCAGCCCGTACTCGAAGCGTCAGGCGGCACGCGCCTCCCAGCCGGTGGCTGCCGAGCAGGTGGCTCCGCTCCCCGAGCAGGGGCAGGGCACGATGACTCTGGTGCAGAGGCGCAACAGTCCCTCGGTTTATTCGCTGCTTCCTCTGCCGCGTTATGAGCAGCATTCGGCTCAGCGCCCGAAGGTAGTGAAGAGGGGCCGCCCGCTGCGTCCGGCGGATGCGCTAGCTCGCCAGCTGGAGGGCCGTTGCGCGGGTGTGGCTATTGCTTACCTGGAGATTATGTCGGCTCGTCGTTCGCGTCAGCAGCTGGCGCAGTGGGTATCAGCGGATTGTTTCCACCGTCTGCTACCGTTCTTCCCTAAGAATCCGCGTCAGGTGCGCCAAGAGATGCTGTTGACTCTTCCTCCGGTTCTGCTGCGGGTGCGAGCGCAGAAGGTGCACGATGAGCTCTACGAGGTGGTGGCGCTGCTGCGTTGTGCGGATAAGGTTCGCGTGGTGACCATGCAGATGCGCCTGATTCACGGCATGTGGCTGATTACCGCAATTGAGCAGCCGCAGAGCCGCTTGGACGAAGACTAAGGCTTCCCCGGCTTCCCCTACAAAACACACAGACAAACAGAGAGGGTGCGAATCCAGTGTTGGATTCGCACCCTCTCTGCTAGGTCTATAGCATTTCAGCTTTTACGCTGAGGCTACTTGTCCTTCGAGCGTTCCACGTGAACCTGCTCGTGGCCGTCCTCATCCGGGGCGGAGTACTGCAGGAACTTCGGACGCGAAGGCTCAGCCAGGCGCACGGCAGAAGCCTGAGTGCGCTGCTTGGACAGGTCCAGGTTGAACAGGTAGGTCACGGTCTCTTCACGGATCGCGCCGAGCATCGACTGGTACATGTCGTAGCCTTCACGCTGGTACTCGACCAGCGGGTCACGCTGAGCCATCGCACGCAGACCGATACCTTCCTTGAGGTATTCCATCTCGTACAGGTGCTCGGGCCAGCGCTCGCCGATGACGGACAGCATGACACGGCGTTCGATTTCGCGCATGCTCTCTTCGCCGACGCTCTTTTCACGCTCATCGTAGATGAGGTGTGCGTCCGCCAGGACTTCCTTCACGATCTGGTCGCGAGTAATCTTGGTGCGGTCGCCAGCGTCTTCAGCGAGGTCGTCCACGGTGATGGAGATGGGGTACACCTGCTTGAGGGCGCTCCAGAGCTCGTCGAAGTCCCAGTCCTCGGCGTGGCCTTCAGCGACGCGCGCGTCGATGATGGTGGTCAGCACCTCGTCCACGAAGCCGGAAATCTGTTCCTTCAGGTCGTCACCGTGCAGGATGCGGCCGCGGTCCTTGTAGATCGCTTCACGCTGGCGGTTGAGCACGTCGTCATACTTGAGCACGTTCTTACGCTGTTCAGCGTTACGGCCTTCAACGTTTGACTGGGCGGTAGCGATAGCGCGGCTGACGATCTTGGAGTCCAGTGCGGAGTCCTCGGGAGCTGCCGCCATGAGGCGGGTTGCCATGCCGGTGTTGAACAGGCGCATCAGTTCGTCGGTCAGCGACAGGTAGAAGCGGGACTCACCCGGGTCGCCCTGACGGCCGGAACGACCGCGCAGCTGGTTGTCGATACGGCGGGACTCGTGACGCTCAGTGCCGAGCACGTACAGGCCACCGAGCTTGGTGACTTCCTCGTGCTCTTCTTTAGCGGCGTCTTCGCAGGCCTTCAGGACCTCGGGCCAGCGAGCCTCGTACTCTTCGGAGTTGGTGTTCGGGTCCAGGCCGAGCTCACGCATCTTTTCGACGGCCTCAAATTCGGGGTTACCGCCGAGCATAATGTCGGTACCGCGACCAGCCATGTTGGTTGCCACGGTGACGGCGCCCTTACGGCCCGCCTGCGCAACAATAGCAGCCTCACGCTCGTTGTTCTTTGCGTTCAGCACCTCGTGGCGCACGCCTGCCTTCGCCAGCTGGCGGGAAAGGTATTCGGAGTTCTCCACGCTTGCGGTACCCACCAGGATCGGCTGGCCCTTTTCGTGGCGTTCCTTAATGTCCTTGACGACCGCCTTGAACTTGGCGATTTCGTCGCGGTACACCTTATCGGGGTTGTCGATGCGCTGCACACCCTTGTTGGTGGGGATGGGCACCACGCCGAGCTCATAGGTGTTCATGAACTCTGCCGCTTCGGTTTCCGCGGTACCGGTCATACCGGACAGCTTGTCGTACATGCGGAAGTAGTTCTGCAGAGTCACGGTCGCCATGGTCTGGTTCTCAGGCTTGATTTCGACGCCTTCCTTCGCCTCAATCGCCTGGTGGATGCCGTCGTTGTAGCGGCGGCCCGGCAGAATACGACCGGTGTGCTCGTCAACAATCAGGACCTCGCCGTCAATGACCACGTAGTCCTTGTTGTTGGTGAACAGCTCCTTCGCCTTGATGGAGTTGTTCAGGAAGCCAATGAGCGGGGTGTTCTTGGATTCGTAGAGGTTCTTCACACCCAGGTGGTCTTCCACCTTGTCAATACCGGATTCGAGGATGCCGACGGTGCGCTTCTTCTCGTCTACTTCGTAGTCTTCACCGCGCTTGAGCAGGGTTGCGGCAATGCGCGCGAACTCTGCATACCAGCGGTTTGCCTCACCGGCTGCGGGGCCGGAAATAATCAGAGGGGTACGCGCCTCATCAATCAGGATGGAGTCCACCTCATCGATAATGGCGAAGTTGTGGCCGCGCTGAACCTGCTCCTCCACGGTCCACGCCATGTTGTCACGCAGGTAGTCGAAGCCGAACTCGTTGTTCGTACCGTAAGTGATGTCTGCGGCGTACTGCTTACGACGCTCGTCAGGCTCCATGGAGGAGAGAATCACGCCGCACTCCATACCGAGGAAGCGGAACACGCGACCCATGAGGTTCGCCTGGTACTCAGCCAGGTAGTCGTTCACGGTCACAATGTGCACGCCCTTGCCGCTCAGCGCGTTCAGGTACGCGGGCAGGGTCGCGACGAGGGTCTTACCCTCACCGGTCTTCATTTCGGCAATATTGCCCAGGTGCAGCGCTGCACCGCCCATGAGCTGCACGTCGTAGTGGCGCTTGCCCAGGGTACGCTTGGATGCTTCACGGACCACCGCAAAGGCCTCCGGCAGCATAATGTCGAGGGATTCGCCGTCCTTGACGCGCTCGCGGAACTTGTCGGTCTCTGCTCGCAGTTCCTCATCGGTCATCGATGCGAAGCTGTCCTCGAGCGAGTTCACCGCCTTAGTGTACGCTTCGAGCTGTCGCAGAACCCTCTTATCGCCGGTTCGGAGGATTTTCTCCAAGAAAGATGCCACTGAGCTTCTACTCCTTGCTTGTTTCGGTACCCTCACCAAGTGCGCGCTGTGAGGCCTTCCTACATATTGTATGGCAGAGCCGCCTAATTCGCCCGTCCGAGCTCTTTTTTACGCTCTGCGCCCACGAGGTGACATTTGGTGACACTCGAATCTTTCACCCTCCGGTTGAGGCAGAGCCGATCCATCCGTCTAAAGGAACAGATGTGTGGAGGGCAAAGAAAAACCCGGGGGCCTGGAGAAACACGGTGTGTATTCCCAGACCGCCCGGGTCTTGAGCCTACTCGCTGAGTACGACCCCTAAAGAGCCTTACGCCTCAGCATCCAGCAGGTACGTTAGTTTTTACTCGTTGTCCAGAGTAATGATGCCGTAGCTCCAGCCCTTACGACGGTATGCCGCAGCCGGTGCGCCGGTCTCGCTGTCAATGTACAGGTAGAAGTCGTGGCCGACCAGTTCCATACGGTCAACAGCTTCTGCGGGAGTCAGACGCTCACCCTTGAAGCTCTTGTGGCGAATCTCGATGGGAGATGCGGCCTCGTCGGCGAGGGTGACCTCGCTATTGTCGAATGCTGCTTCTTCCACCGGAACATCCGGCAACAGAATCTCGGTAATTGCTTCGGTAACCACAGGAATCGATCCGGTAGCGTCCGCCACGGAGACGGGGTGCTTGCCACCGCGCTTGTGCAGCTTGCGGCGGTCACGTGCACGGCGCAGACGCTCCAGGAGCTTGCCGTAGGTTTCATCGAAGACCGCGAACTTGTCGTGACCCTGGGCTTCGGAACGGAGGACAGGACCAGTACCAACAACGGTAATCTCAACGCGGATGGACTCGCCACCCAGGTGACCGTCCTTGCTGAACTTGACGTCGATGTCCTTCACGTTATCGCCGAGCTGAGCGAACTTCTGAACCTTCTCGCTCACGTACTCTTCCAGGCGTTCGGTGACCTTGATATTGCGGCCGTAGATGTTGACTTCCACGATATTTCCCTCCAAAGTGTGGGGGTTATGCACCGTACTCGGTTGAGTTCGATACCGGAAACCCGTCCTTGAGGTTCCTTGTCATTATTTTA
>ERZ1674204.19-NODE-19-length-17492-cov-7.520560_pt1 | contig 17492 bp, 9 predicted proteins | sample MGYA00581296_ERZ1674204 | MGnify/ENA primary metagenome ERZ1674204 (study PRJEB41354, sample SAMEA4873331) | human saliva metagenome | biome: human-associated habitat [ENVO:00009003]; feature: mouth environment [ENVO:08000002]; material: saliva material...
AGAGGCTTGTAGGGGCGCAATTTTTTGGGCTCAGCCCTTTCAAAATTGAGTCAAGTAGACTAAACTTTTATATAGAGTATTAAGACAAGCACGCGGTGCCCCTGCAAGCCGTCCCGTAACCGAGGAGGGCGGCGCATCACCGCAGAAGGAGAAACCAACATGGCAAGTGAAAACTGGCTAACCGACGACTTTTATAAGGCACTGGGTGTCAGCGAAGACGCAAGCGAAAGCGACATCAAGAAGGCGTACCGCAAGCTCTCCCGCAAGTACCACCCGGACCTGAACCCCGGCGACGCCGCAGCAGAGAAGAAGTTCAAGGAAATCTCGGAAGCATACGACGTGCTCTCCGATAAGAAACAGCGCGAAGAGTACGACCAGATCCGCCGCTACGGTGCCGCAGGCATGGGCGGATTCGGAGGCGGCGGCTTCGGCGGTGGTAGCTACACCGGCTACCCCGGCGCGGACGCGTTTGGCGGCTTCAGCAACGGCGGCGCAGGCATCAACATTGACGACCTGCTCGGCGGACTCTTCGGCGGCAGCGCCGGCGGTTCCCGACGCTCCGCAGGCTTCACCAGCGCCGACTTCGGCGGCATGGGCGGCGGCGGCTTCGGTGGCGCACAGCACGCAGCCCCCGAAGAAAGCACCACCAGCACCCGCGTCAGCCTCGCCCAGGCATACACCGGCGCAACCGTGACCGTGTTCCTGCCGGACGGCTCCCACACCGAGGCACGCATCCCTGCAGGCATTAAGGACGGTCAAAAGGTCCGCCTGCGCGGCAAGGGCCTGCGCGGTGGCGACCTGAAGGTCACCGTGCGCGTCTCCGATGACTCCGTGTACTCGCGCGAGGGCAACAACCTGATTATGCGTGCGCCCGTCACCCTCGCCGAGGCCGTCGACGGCGCAGTCATCGAGGTGCCCCTGCCCGATGCATCCACCGTGAAGCTGCGCCTGGCACCCGGCCAGGTCGGCCGCCGACTGCGCGCTAAGGGCCGCGGCTTCAAGGCTAAGGGCGGCGACGGCGACCTGCTGGTCATCCCCGAAATCGTACTGCCCACCAAGCTGAGCGCAGAGGCAAAGGAAGCATTCGATAAGTTCGTAAAACTGGCACCGCAGGAGAACCCGCGTAAGGATCTGTTGAAGAAAGCGAAGTAAACCATGGCATCTCGAGAATCATCATCTAAGTCCCGTAGCGGCAAGCCGTTGCACAGCGTGGACCTGCCGGTTTTCGTGATTTCTGTGGCGGCTGAGCTGGCGGGCATGCACCCGCAGACCCTGCGCCAGTACGACCGCATCGGCCTGGTCCAGCCTTCGCGTGCGCCCGGTAAGGCGCGCCGCTATTCGCAGCGTGACGTGAACCGTCTGCAGCAGATTCAGCAGCTCTCGCAGGAGGGCGTCTCCCTGGAGGGCATTCGCCGTATTATTGAGCTGCAGTCCCTCGTGGAGGAGCAGCAGGAGCAGATTGCGGCGCTGCAGCGTCAGGTTGAGGACGCGAAGGTGAAGCTGGGCATGGCGGAACGCGTGTTCGCAGCCGGTACCAGCGGTGACGTGGTGCATATTGCCCGCGGTACCCGCCCGGCGCCTCGTCAGCGTTCTTCGGCTGTGGTGTTGTACCGTCAGCGTCACCAGTCGGCTACGGCGGATGATACGAAGCCGCAGCGCTAAACCGGCTAAACCCGCTACACTTGGATAAACGGCTCGGCTGTTTTAGCTCATTTGCGCTAGTCGGCCACCCATATAGGCTTGTGCGTCTTTGTGTATACGCCGCGAGGGAGGGTAGACCCCCGCCCCGCATGCACTCAGACCCACACACAAGGAGGTGAGGCTCCCCGAATGATCGGGGAGCCTCACCTGCTTTAACGTATGCACTTTGCACGGTGGCGGGAAATCACCTGGCGGTAACTGACGCTACTCCGCTTATTTGCGGCGGTGCTTACTTGCGGCGGTAAGTCAGATCGTGCGCGCGGCGGCCCGCCTCCTGAGCCTTGCGCTCAAAGCTGGTGAGGGTACGACCCTCCCAACGCGGAGCCCAACCACCCAACGGATCCTCCTCGGTCGCACCGGCGCCGGGGTTCACGTTCTCAAAGTCGGGGTGCGCCTCCAGAACTTCACGCATGACCAGGGCGTACTCCTCCCAGTCAGTCGCCAGGCGCCAAATACCGCCGGGCTTGAGCACACGCGCAACCTTATCAGCGAACGCCGGAGACACCAGGCGGCGCTTGTGATGGCGAGACTTGTGCCAGGGGTCCGGGAAGAACACCCACAGCTCGTCCACGGAGTTCTCCTCAAGCATGTTGTCGAGCAGTTCGGGTGCGTTCGCCTGAGCCACACGCACGTTCTCCACGCCGGCGTTGCCCATCTTCAGCAGCAGGTCCGCGATGCCGGGGGTGTACACCTCAACGGCGAGGAAGTTCGCCTCGGGCACCTCAGCTGCGCGGTGCACAATCGCCTCGCCCAGACCGGAACCGATCTCGACGACCTGGTACGCCTCACGGCCGTAAATCTTCACCGGGTCGAAGGTCGCCTCGGGGGACACGGAGGTGTCGGTGCGCAGGCGCGGAATGTCCAGCACGTGGGTGGGGGAGTAGGTGTCCCACGCCTTCTGGCGGCGCGCGGTGAGGCGGTCGCCGCGGCGGACGAAGGAGTAGGGCTGGCGGAAGAATTCCTCGGGAACCGGCTTCTTGGCCTTTTCTTCGGTGGATTCGGGTGCCTGGCTAGGCTGCGTGTTCTCAGTAGACATACCTAAAAGAATAGCGTAGCGCCGCTATACCGTGCGGTTTCGCGGCGTGCGGGGCTGGCGTGACGCTGAACTAGCCGGGCGTGAGACTGAACTAGCTGGGCGTATGCCGGTCTGAGAAACACAGAAATTCAGCGCGCAGACAAAAGTGCGGCGGGAGCGAATACTGTTCCCGCCGCACTTTCGTGAGGTTGTTGAGTGAGTTTAGTTTGTGGGGCTTACTTCTTGGAGCCCAGCAGTGCCAGACCCGCGCCGAGCATCACGATGTTGTTTGCGAGCTGCTGGCCGTCCTGGGTGGGGCGGAAGTACTTGTCGTGCATGTCCGGGTTGCGGAAGTACATGGTCATCAGGTTTGCCGCGAACGCGGTCAGGCCTACGCCCGCCAGGCGTGCGGGGATGAAGGGGGTCAGCAGGGTTGCGCCGAGTGCGGTTTCTGCGCCGGAGATGAGCTTGCCGAAGGTTGCTGCGTCCAGCTTGGAGACTGCGGGAACACCGGTTGCCGCCATCTGCTGCAGGAAGGCGTAGGTGCCTTCGTCTGCCTTGAGCTTCTTGACGCCTGCGTCGAGGATGAGCGCGCCGGCGGTGAGTCGCAGTGCTGCGTTGGAGAACTTGCCCATTGTTGTGTCCTTCTGTTCTGTAGTTGGTTGGTTAGGTTTTTGTTGAACGGTTTCTACTCTAGACCCGGTTTCTCGCTGTGTAAAGTTTTACACGTAAAGTTTCTATATATTTTTTGAAAACCCGGCAGAAGCGTGCAGAGAAGAGGTGCGATCTAAGAGCGGTGCGGGGCGTGTTCCGGGTGGAGGCTGAGAGGTGCCGCAGGCTCGCCCCGTCTCAATTGCCCCGTCTCAAAAATCTGGTGATGTTGTATTCCTTGTACTTGTGTGGGTATGAGGGGGTAAAATTTGAAATTATGCATTCTCTGCATAACCCTTTATCGGCGATGCAAGAAAATCGGAAGCCCCGCGAAATCGGAGCCCACAAGCCCAAGCGCACCGCGCTGGCTCGGGAAACGCGGGAACCGTCTCCTGGCACGCCGTTCAGGATTATGCACGAATACCAACCACCCGGACTCGCCCCCGAGTGAAATTTAGGGCGAATCGACGCAGGAAAGAGAAATACGTGACACAGCAGCCAATGCAGCACAACTCCGTCACCGGCCTAGACTCCGAAGCTGAGCACTCCAAGCTTCAGCGCGGACTAAGCTACCGACACATTCAGCTGATCGCTATTGGCGGCGCCATCGGCACCGGCCTTTTCCTCGGCTCAGCAAAGACCATCGCCCTGACCGGCCCCTCCATCGTCTTTGTTTACGCCATTATCGGTAGCGTCATCTACTTTGTTCTGCGCGCCATGGGCGAGATTCTGCTCTCCAACCCCAAGTACAAGTCCTTCACCGACTTCATTACCGACATCCTCGGTCTGCGCGCCGGCTTCTTCGTCGGCTGGTCGTACTGGTTCTTCTGGGTCGTCACAGGTATCGCGGACGTCATTGCCATTACCGGCTACATCAAATACTGGTGGCCGGAAATCCCAGCCTTCATCCCGGCGCTGACCGTTATCGTGGCTCTGCTGCTGCTGAACCTGCCCTCGGTGAAGAACTTCGGTGAAATCGAATTCTGGTTCGCAGTCATTAAAATCGTCGCCATTGTCGCCCTCATTATTGTTGGTGCGCTCATGGTTGCCTTTAGCTTCACCGCGCCCGACGGTACCGTCGCCTCCGTGGCAAATCTCTGGGATCGCCCCGGCCCCTCCGGTAGCGGTATCTTTACCCAGGGCCTGACGGGCTTCCTGGGCGCCTTCCAGATTGCGCTCTTCGCTTTCGTGGGTGCTGAGCTGGTCGGTACCGCCGTGGCGGAAACCGAACACCCTGAACGCACCCTGCCCAAGGCGATTAATGCGGTACCCTTCCGCATTGGCCTCTTCTACGCGCTGCCGCTGCTGACCATCCTCGCCGTCACCCCCTGGGACAAGCTGGATAAGTCCATGAGCCCCTTCGTGGGCATGTTCTCCCTGGCGGGCATTGCTGTTGCCGCCTCCCTGGTGAACTTTGTGGTGCTGACCTCCGCGGCGTCCTCGGCGAACTCCGGTATTTTCTCGACCTCCCGCATGGTCTACGGTTTGGCGCACGATGGTGCCGCACCCTCCGCACTGGGTAAGCTCACCAAGAACGGTGTGCCCGCCAACGCCCTGTACCTGACCACCGTGATGCTGCTGTTTAGCCTGGTCATGCTCTATGCCGGTAGCGGCATTATGGAGGCGTTCACCGTGGTGACCTCGGTGGCGTCGATGATGGGTATCTTCACCTGGAGCATGATCCTGATTGCGTACCTGGTGTACCGCAAGAAGTTCCCGGAGCGCCACGAAGCGTCCGAGTATAAGATGCCCTGGGGTATTGGCATGAGCTGGTTTGGTCTGGTCTTCTTTGCCGTGATGGTTTACGCCCTGAGCCTGTACCCGGATACCGCTGTCGGTCTGGCTCTGACCCCCGTCTGGTTCATTGCTCTGGCTATCGGCTACGAGATTCTGACCCGCCGCTAAGCATGCTCGTGCGCTGGCTGCTGGCAATGTTGTTGACAAGGCTGCTGACAAGGCTGGTCAGAAGTAGTTTCTGTTCTTTCTGCGGCGTTTATGTAGTGTTTCTGCGGCGCTGTTGGTAAGCCCCGTTTCTGCATTCTTTTAGGGTGCGGAGGCGGGGCTTTCGCGTGCCCTCGTGCCTGCCTGTTTACGTTCCGGGCGGCATTTTTTATGTCGCTTGATATGACGTAAATAATAGAAACAGGTCACATTTTTGCCGTAAATCCTGTTTTCTTGCACTTAACACCTGTAGAATAACTATCCAAGTAGCTGTGAGAGCTCTCAGAAAAACTCCGCGTCAATCGATAGCGTGACACTTCCGAATGCCGCGCGGTATTTGATAGAGACCCAGCCTCGCCCCGAAATCCGGGGACGCCCCGCAAGCTAATGGCCGCATATTCATACAGTGACCGTGCCTGCTGCGATCTAGCGATTCTTATTCCAGTAACGGCACATGCGGTACGGGGTACAACCGCTGAAAAGAGGACGTCGTGACTGAACAGAACAACGTCAGCCTGAATCCTAAAGCTCCCGAACAGGGAGAGCGACTGCACCGCGGTCTAAGCAACCGCCACATCCAGCTCATCGCAATCGGCGGTGCCATCGGTACCGGCCTGTTCATGGGCTCCGGTCGCGCCATCTCCATGGCGGGTCCCTCAGTTATTTTCGTGTACATGCTCATCGGCGCCGTCATCTTCCTGGTGCTGCGAGCTATGGGCGAGATTCTGCTCTCCAACCTGAGGTACAAGTCCTTCTCTGACTTCACCACCGACCTCGTCGGTCCCATGGCGGGCTTCTTCCTCGGCTGGTCCTACTGGTTCATGTGGGTGGTCACCGCCGTCGCGGACATCATCGCAATCGTCGGCTACCTGCACATGTGGTGGCCCGACCTGCAGGCATGGATCCCGGCGCTCGCCGTCATCGGCGTTCTGCTGACCCTGAACCTGGTCTCCGTGAAGAACTTCGGCGAAATCGAATTCTGGTTCTCCATGATTAAGATCGTCGCCATCGTCGCCCTGATTATCGTTGGCGGCGGCATGATCGCCGTCGGCTTCACCTCGCCCAGTGGTGCGCAGGCATCCGTCGCAAACCTCTGGAACGACGGCGGAATGTTCCCCAACCACCTGATTGGCTTCCTCGGCGCATTCCAGATTGCAGTCTTCGCGTTCATGGGCTCCGAACTGGTCGGTACCACCGCCGCAGAAACCCAGGACCCCGAAAAGACCCTGCCCAAGGCAATTAACGCCGTGCCGGTACGTATTATGGTCTTCTACGTGGGCGCGCTCGCCGTCATCCTGATGGTCACCCCCTGGCGCCTGGTCAGCCCCGATAAGAGTCCCTTCGTCGCCATGTTCACTCTGGCGGGCCTGGGCATCGCCGCGCACATCATCAACTTCGTGGTGATTACCAGCGCAACCTCCTCGGCGAACTCCGGTATCTTCTCCACCTCGCGTATGGCATTCGGCCTGGCACGCGAGCGCAGTGCACCGCAGTTCCTGGGCAAGATTTCCAAGAACGGTGTGCCGCGTAACGCGCTGTTCCTTTCCGCCGTGATGCTGCTGTCCTCGATTGTGCTGCTCTACGCGGGCGACTCGATCTCTCGTGCGTTCAACCTGGTCACCACCGTGGCTGCGGTGCTCGTGATTTTTGCGTGGGCCATGATTATGGTCAGCTACCTGATGTACCGCAAGAAGTTCCCCTCGCGCCACAAGAAGTCGAAGTTCCGTCTGCCCGGCGGCCGTTTCTCCGCGTGGCTGGCGCTGGCGTTCTTCGCCTTCACCATTGGTGTGCTGACCATGAACGAGGAAACCCTAATGGGTCTGCTCGCGATGCCCGTCTGGTTCGTGATTCTGGGTATCGGCTGGGTCTTCAAGCGCCGCGCTGATGCCCGCCGTCACGAAGCAATCTCGACCCGCACCGCGCAGATTGCGATTGTGGAGGCGTCCGAGATTTTCTCGGCACGCTAAGCGCCCCCGCTAAGCCATACTGGTTGCCAGTACCGGCTATCAGCGCACGCGTAAAGCCCGCGTCACCTGCTCCTCTCAGGGAGCGGGGACGCGGGCTTTCGCTATCTCTAGGGATGAATCCGAGAGGCTCTAGAGATGAACCCGAGAGGCTCGGGGGAGTGCGCTTAGAGGAGCGCCACCTCAGCCTCTTCGGCAAGCGGGTCGTTGTCATCATCGGTGCGGTAGAAATCCCAGCGTTCACAACCGCAACCCGAACGCATCGCCTCAATGACGGCGGCAGCTGCCTCCAGCGGGTCGAGCGCGTGCAGGTTCCACAGCACATGCACCGGTACCGGGTGCCTCCAGCCGTGCTCCTGCAGGAACTCCGGGTCGAAGGCGGGCAGCGCCTCGACGGTGGGTTCAAGCTCGCAGAGGAAACCGGTGGGGGAGCGGAAAACCGTCACCACGGGGGTCGGGTCGGCATCTTCCAGGCAGGCTCCGTCGAAGAAGTAGTAGGTGCTCAGACGGCGGTTCCAGGCAAGCTGCGCGAGGCGTTCGCCGAAGACTTCCACCGTCTGCTCCCACTGGGTGCGGTGGTACGCCGCCAGGTTGGTGTGGGCGGTCTGCACCACGCCGATGCCCTGCTCGGTGAGTTCGCGGGCGCTCAGACGCGCGGGCTCTGCCGGTTCCGCCGGTTCTGCGGGAGCGCCCGCAGGGGAGCCGCCGTCCGGGGTATCCAACTCTGCTAGTTCTGCTTCGGTGAGCTCAGCGTTAGCCAACTCAGCGTTAGTCAGCTCAGCATCGAGGAGCTCAAGCTCCTCAGCGGCACTCAACTCGGCCTCATCCGACTCAGCGGCGCTCGCCTCCACAGCAGCTGCGTTTGCTTCGTTCTTCGTCCACAGGCGCAGCTCGCGGGCAATCTGCGTGCGTCCGCGATGCAGAGTCGTCTGCCAGGAGCCGAACTTGGCGCGTACCGCACCCAGCGGCGGCACCTCACCAATCAGAGTGGGAATGGTCGACCAGTAGCCGTAGTTCAGCGCCGTCGGCTCGCGGTCGTAGCGGGCGCAATAGCTCAAAAACAGGCTCAGAGTCTTCGGCGCAAAATCCTCGGGTACCGCCGCGGCGTCAATGTACCACTCGTTTTCGAGTGCCTCCGCCGGATAGATGCCGGTACGGAGCATACCCAGGGACCAGTCGCCGTCGCCGAGGTAGTCGTTTACCGTCTGCGCCGGGGCAGGCCACGCGGATTCGCCCTCCATGCTGGAGGCAAGCAGTGTGTACAGGCTACCGCCCTCGGTGCCGATTTCTTTCACGCCGCGCTGGCGGATGTCCTCGAGGGTCTGCGCGTACGCCTCTTCCTCCAGCTGGGAGTATGGGTGCGCGGCAAGGTACTTGAGCGTTGCGCCAATCTTCGCCAGGACGGTGGCGATATCTTCGTTGTTGAAGTGGCGCGCCTCCAGCGCGGGCGGCAGGTCGTGGATAATATCGCAATCAAGAATCAGCGCCGCGTACTCGGGCTCCGGGGGCAGATCGTAGGCTTCCGCGAAAACGTACCAGAGGCCGCAGGCGAGCACCGTGTAGCTCGGGGCGTCTGCTGTGACCGGGCCAAACTGCCAGATGCCGGAGTTCAGCGCATAATTCAGGTGCTTCTTGTTGATGCGCGGATACAGAAAATTGAGGCGACGGAGAACCTGGGTAGGGGTGAGCCCCAGCGCGGCGAGCTCAGCGATGAGTTCCGCGTACTCGTCGTGAAAATCTAAGTAGCCCTCCGGCGCGTTTAATAGCGCGGCTTGTTCGCGCATGGGTCCCTCTTTCATCTGCGGGATGTGGCGGCACCATGTCGTACCGTGCCGCCGAAACCCTGAATGTGTGCACGCAGACAAGGGCGTTTGCGTGGTGTGAGGCCACCCCTTATCTGCATGAATAAGCGATATTTTTCAAAAAATATGCTCTTTTATCTAAATTTATCGCTGAAACTAAGCACTATTCAAATACGTGAACCCCTAACACGGTTTCTTACGGAAAGATGACAATGTTTAGCGCACCCACAGGGCAAAATGTGCGTAAAGACTCGTAATCTGCACTAGAAGATGCGATAGAAAATACGCTTACCCGCACCCGCACAGGCGAGCAAAATACGCCCCGCGCTGACTCTATCCTCAGCACCACCGCTCAACCCATGAGCCGCGGCGAAATATGCGAAACTGGAAGGATGAGCGAACACCCCCTCCCGAGCAGCATCCGCCCGCGCGCGGATCGAGCTGCAGACCCCGCGCCTAGTAGCGCCGCCGGCAACGAACCCAGCAGCGCCGCACACCGCGAAAAACACGAAACCGGCGGCACAGCTGAGCAGCCCGCCGAGCACCTCATTAACGCGCTCGCCGTAGAAACCGGCATTGCGCCGCACCGCATCCGCGCAGCCGTGGCGCTGCTTGACGCCGACAACTCCGTACCCTTCATCGCCCGCTACCGCAAAGAAGCAACGGGCGCACTCACCGACACCCAGCTGCGCACCATCCAGGCGCGCCTGGGCCAGCTCCGCGCCCTCGAAGAGCGCCGCAACCGCGTGCTCGAAGCGCTCACCGAACGCGCCGACGAAGGCCTCATCGACCCGCTCACCCTGCTACAGCTGCGTTCCTCGCTCATGAACGCCGCCACTATCGCAGACGTGAACGCCATCTACGCCCCGTACCGCAGCGAGCGCGTGACCCGCGCCCAGATGGCGCGTGCCGCCGGACTTGATTCCCTCGTCGAAGACCTGCTGGAGGTGCCCCTCGCCGAGGCGCACGCCATCGCCGCCGCGTACATTACCGATGGCACCGAAGACGACGAGGATGAGGGTATTGAGGCTGCGGAGGCAGACGAAGCCCTGCAGATTCACAGTGCAGAAGAGGCTCTCGACGGTGCCCGCGCGATCCTGATTGACCGCGCCCTCACCGACCCGGTGCTGAGCGAAAAGCTCCTCAAGCGCCTGCGTGAAGGCGGCGTGATTGAATCCCGCGTAATTGCCGGTCAGGAAAGCATTGGTGCGAAGTTCTCCGACTATTTCGCCTTCTCGGACCGTATTCGTTCCATTCCGCCGCACCGCGTGCTGGCGCTGCACCGCGCCAAGGATGCCGGCGTGGTGCGCCTCAAGGTGGATGTGGCACCCGCCCCCGTGGCGCTCAGCCGCTTGCGCGGTGCCGCCCGCGCCGAAGCCGAGGCCGCCGCCGAAAATTACGAGAACGTCCGTTCTGCATACGAGCGTGAAGTCGCCGCCGCGCTACGCATCCCCGTGCAGGTGCTCAACACCGTCGACGACGAAGACCGCGTACTCGGCTGGCTCGCCGCCACCGTGCGCACCGCATGGCGCAGCCACCTGCGCCCGCGCCTTGCCGAACGCATCCGCCACCAGCTACTCGACGCCGCCGCACAGCACGCGACCGAGGTGTTCGCCTCCAACCTGCGCGATATTCTGCTCGCCGCACCCGCCGGACACAAGACCACCCTCGGCCTGGACCCGGGCCTGCGCCACGGCGTGAAATACGCCGTAGTCGACGGCACCGGTGAGCCGCTGCGCGTGGGCACCGTCTACCCGCACGCCCCGCGCAACCAATGGGCAGAAGCACTGCGCGAGCTCGCCGCCGCCTGCCGCGAGCACGGCGTGGAACTCATCGCCATTGGCAACGGCACAGCAAGCCGCGAAACCGACAAGCTCGCCAGCGAACTGATCCGCACCCTGCGCGAGGAAGGCGCAGAAGCACCCCAGAAGGTGACGGTCTCCGAGGCGGGCGCCTCCGTCTACTCCGCCTCCGCCCTCGCAGCCGCCGAGCTGCCCGACTACGACGTGACCGTACGCGGCGCCGTCTCCATTGCACGCCGCCTGCAGGACCCGCTCGCCGAGCTCGTCAAAATCGACCCGCAGTCCATCGGTGTGGGCCAGTACCAGCACGACGTGCCGCCCGCCGCCCTGCGTCGCGCCCTCAACGACACCATCGAAGACTGCGTGAACGCCGTGGGTGTGAACCTCAACAGCGCCTCCGTGCAGCTACTCGCGCATGTGGCGGGCGTGGGCACCGCAACCGCCGAACGCATCGTCGCCTACCGCACCGAACACGGCGCCTTCACGAACCGTCAGCAGCTGCTGAACGTGCCGCGACTGGGTGCGAAAACCTTCCGCCAGGCGGCAGGATTCATTCGCATCCGCAATGGTGAGGAGCCGCTGGACGCCTCCGCGGTGCACCCGGAAGCTTACCCGCTCGCGCGCCGCATTATTGCCGACGCGCAGGCACGCAATGGCGCCCACTGGGTTACCGGCGCCCTGGGCACTTCGGACGGAACCGACCCGCTTGCCGGGTTGAATCCCGCCGACTACGTGCAGGATAGTCACGAACAGGACAGCCACGTGCTGGAGAGTGTGGAAGCCACCGCCGGTGTGTACACGGTCGAAGACATCTTCGCCGAGCTGCGCCGCCCCGGCCTGGACCCGCGCGGTAGCTTCCGCACCGCCCGCTTCTCCGAGTCCGTCTCGCACTTCGAGGACGTGCGCCCCGGCATGGTGCTCGAAGGTACCGTCTCGAACGTGGCGGCATTCGGCGCGTTCGTGGATATTGGTGTGCACCAGGACGGCCTCGTGCACATCTCGCAGATGAGCCGCGGCTACGTGGCGAACCCGCACGATATTGTGCGCAGCGGCGACATTGTGCAGGTGCGCGTGGTGGAGGTTGACCCGGTACGCCGCCGCATCTCCCTCTCCCTGCTGGTGGAGGACGAGAACTAGCGGTGAAAGATAAGCTGCGGAGCGCTCGCTAAGGATAGCTCTACAAAAACCATCCAATCCGAGAACTCCAATCCGAGAACGAGCGTTCGCTAAAACTCAATCCTGAGAACGCAATAAAGCCCCGACAAGCACTATCCGTGCCTGTCGGGGCTTTACTCTGCCTAGCTTCAAGCCCCTAGACGCGGGACTCTACGCTCCAGCTTAGAAATCAATGTTCGCCGGGTCAGCGCCAATACGACCCTCGGGGCTGGAAAGCGCATCCACAGCCGCGATGTCCTCAGCGGTCAGCTTCACGTTCACCGACGCCAGGTTCTCCTCAATACGAGAGGGGGTCGCGGACTTCGGGATAGCCACGGTGCCCTTAGCCAGGTGCCACGCCAGCACGACCTGCGCGGGGGTTGCGCCGCGACGCTCCGCAATCTCAGCCAGCACGGGGTTCTGCAGCAGATCGCTACCGTTGCCCAGCGGGCTCCATGCCTGAGTCGCGATGCCGTACTCAGCGTGAACAGCACGCAGCGCCTCCTGCGAGAAGTAAGGGTGCAGCTCAACCTGGTGGATGACCGGAACCACGCCGGTCTCCTCGATAATCTCGCGCAACTGCTCCTCGGGGAAGTTCGAAACACCAATCGAACGGACCTTACCCTGCTTCTGCAGCTCAATCAGCGCACGCCAGGAATCCAGGTACAGACCCTGCTGCGGCTTAGCCCAGTGAATCAGGTACAGGTCAACGTAGTCGGTACCCAGCTTCTCCAGGGAAGCCTCGAATGCCTCGAAAGCGCTCTCGTAACCCTGGTCAGAGTTCCACAGCTTGGTGGTGAGGAAGATATCTTCGCGAGGCACGTCAGAGTTAGCGATAGCGCGGCCCACGCCCGCCTCGTTGCCGTAGATAGCGGCGGTGTCGATGTGGCGGTAGCCGGTCTCCAGGGCGGTGCCCACAATCTTCTCGGCGACCTCGTCCTCAATCTGCCATACGCCGTAGCCCAGCTGCGGAATGGATCGGCCGTCGTTGAACTTTACATTGGGTACGTTGTAGCTCATGATGCTCCTTTTGAATCTGTGGGGAGGCGGCGCCTCCGTAAGTAGTCGTACCAGGTTACGCCTCAGAGCCCCCGTTGAGAAGGGCCACAGCAGAATCGGGCGTGAATCTAGCCCGAGGCGTAACCAAGTAACGAAAAATGACGGGCGTCAGGCATATCAGCAGACCCGAAGTCTACCGCTCAGTCTGGAAGGCGGCTACCGCTCAGATTGGAGGGCGGCTATCGCTCGATAGCCGGCGCAAAGAGCTCACGCACATCCTCAGCCGTCACCGCTGCGGAGGCGAACTCGCCCTCACCGACCACCGCATCGAAGAGCGCGGCCTTCGACTCCTTGAGCTGCATGACCTTCTCCTCAATGGTGCCCTCGGCGACCAGACGGTAGACGTGCACCTCCTTGTCCTGGCCGATGCGGTGAATACGGTCCACCGCCTGCTGCTCGGCGGCGGGGTTCCACCACGGATCCATGATGAACACGTGGTCCGCCTCGGTCAGGTTCAGGCCGAAACCGCCAGCCTTGAGCGAAATGAGGAACACCGGCTCCTGCCCGCTCGTAAACGCCTCGATAACCTCGGCACGGTTGCGGGTCGAACCGTCCAGGTACAGGTGACCGATGCCCTCCTTAGCCAGGCGTGCCGAAATGCTCTTGAGGTAGCCGGTGAACTGGCTGAACACCAGCACTCGGTGGCCCTTCTCGAGCAGGTCGGGCAGCTGCTGAACCAGGTAGTCACGCTTGACCGACGACACCCCGGCGTAGGCTTCCGGATCAATCAGCGCGGCATCGAGCGCCAGGCGGCGCAGCAGGGTCAGCGACTGGAAGATCGTGAACCGGTTCTTGTCCATATCCTCCAGTAGACCCAGCACCTTCTGACGTTCACGCTGCAGATGCGTGTCATAGATGCGGCGGTGACCGGGAGCCAGTGGCAGGTTCACGCGCGTATCGTTCTTCGCCGGAAGCTCCGCCGCCACCAGCTCCTTGGTGCGGCGCAGCATGAGCGGGCGGATGCGCCGGCGCAGACGAGCAGCCGTCGCCGCGGCGTGCGCCGGGTCCTCACCGGACTCCGCCGGGCGAGCGTACAGGTCACGGAACGCACGGGCTGAGGGGAACAGGCCATCCGCCACAATCGCCAGCAGCGCCCACAGCTCCATGAGGTTGTTCTCAATGGGCGTGCCGGTCATCGCGATCTTGGTGCGGGCGGGCATCGCGCGGGCGATGGACCAGGCGCGGGTGCCGGTGTTTTTGACGAATTGCGCCTCGTCCAGCAGGAGCGCACCCCAGCCTTCGGGGGCGGACTGCTCGCCCGTGGAATCGTCAACGGTACGGCCTAGCGTGCGGGCGTAACCGGTGTATGCGTCCTCGTCCATGCGCAACAGTGTGTAGCTGGTCAGCACCAGGTGTGCCCCGGCGATGCGCTCGGCAAGCGGGGTCTTACCGGCGGTGGTTTCGGTGATGGTCACGACCTTCGCCTCGGGTAGGAAGCGTTCCGCCTCCGCCGCCCAGTTAGTGATGACGGAGGTCGGTGCAACCACGAGGAAAGGCGCGAACGGCTCGACGCTCTCGCCGCGCTCGGTGGTACGTTCGGAGGCGGCACGATGCTCCTCGATTGCGTGGGCGAGCAGGGCGAGAGCCTGCACGGTCTTACCCAGACCCATATCGTCGGCGAGAATACCGCCCAAACGCTGCTCGTACAGGAACGACAGCCACTGGAAACCTTCCACCTGGTAGGGGCGTAGGGTCGCCTGCAGGCCGGTGGGTACCGGGCGCTGAGCGATAACCTGTAGGGAGGTCTTCTGGGGTGCGGTGGAATCCTGAATATCCTTGTCAGATGCTTTTTTGGCACCCTTTTCGGAGTTCTCTTTGGCGCTCTCTTCGGCATCCTCCAGGCCCTCAACCAGCTCCAGCAGCGAACGCACCTGAGCATCCCACCGCGCGGTCGTATGCACGCTCGCCGCCAGCGACTCCAGCTCAGAGAACAGCCCCGCCTGGTGACGGTTAATGCGCAGCTCACCGCCCGCATCGTCGAGTTCGCGAGCCTCCGCGATGAGGGTGCGCAGGGTCTTAAACTCGGGCCGACGCAGCGAGAAGTAGGTGCCGTTACCGAGCAGAATACGGTCCGCCCCGCGGTCGAGCGCCTCAAAAATCTGTGCAAACGGTACAGTCCAATTGTTGACCTTCACCGCAATGCCCAGGCCGAACCAATCACGAGAATTGCCCTCGCTCACGGTGATTTCAATCAGCGCGTCGGTTGCCTCCACGAACTGTGGCGGGGTGCCGTTAAAACGCACCTGAACAGCGGAAACACGGCGAAGCTTCGGCAGAATCGCACTGAGCAGCTCGCGGGTTTCCCAACCTTCGATGCGGCGCTCCTCCAGCCCGGAAAGCGCCGGGTGGGCAGCAAGAATGGCGCGCACCGAACGCAGTACGCGCGCCTCAAAACGCTCATCGCGAACCTCGCCGCCCTCTTCACCGGGGTAGCCGAAAACGGGTAGAGACTGCACATCGGAAGCACCCGCAGCATCCTGCGCGCTCGCCTCCTCAGCACTGTCCTCCGCGAAGGGGGTCAGTGGGTACTCCCAGTGCCAGCTCAGCTGCGCGTCGTGGCGTACCTGCTCGTCAAAGCTGATTTCAAGCACCAGATGCGGCGGCTTCACGCGAGGTAGCGCCAGCGCCGGATCGGGGGTCAGCGAGGGAATGGAGCGGCTGAGAGCGGGCAGATACTCCTTCTGGAACGTGGCGCGTTCCGCGGCGGGAATGTGCACGGTTCCAGCGCTAATGAGCGATTCGGAGGCGGCATCGAGCGGCTCGATCAGAGGGATGAGCGCCAGCTCCACGCCCTCGGGTAGCTCGGGCACGGCGGGGGAGTATCGCACCCGCTCACCCTGCGCCGGATTATTCTGCGCCGGGTTGATGGTCGGGGTAGGGGACTCAGCAGGCACCTCCCGCGCGTCCTTTTGCACGAAAGACTCACGGCCCACTTCATCCAGCGCACCGGGGCGGGCGGTCTTCCAGTGCACCGCCTTTGCCGCCTGCTCGTACTCCTGCTGGGCGAGCCCGCCCAGGGCAAAGAAGCCGGTACGCGGGGTGCCGATGGGGTGGCAGTGCGCGGCGGGTAGCCAGAGCTGGCGTAGTAGTTCGCCTTCGCGTCCTTCCCAGCTGAGCGCGGCTTGAAGCAGCAGCCCGGTGCCTTCTGTGTGTGCATCTTCTGTGGCGGCGGCGTGCAGGCGCACCTGTGCGGGGCTCAGCACGGCGTAGTTCACTTCGCGACCGTTGACGAGCAGGGGCAGACCAATATCCTCTGCGCGGGCGAGTACGTCCCAGAGCAGAGTGGAGGCAGAAGCGCTGATTGAGATCCAGTCGCGGTGCGAGGAGTACATGTTCTGCCAGGGGCGGGCAATCGAGTAGAGCTCGGCGAAGAATCGTTCGTGTTCGGGGTAGATCTCGTGCCGACCGACGGGGCCACCCACGCTGGAGGCGAAGGTTTCCCAGCTGAGTCCGCCCTTGATCCAGCGTCCGGTTTTGGACGTCATGAGCGGGCGGGCGAGCAGGTTAATACTGGGGGATGCGCCGGGCATATTGCGGCCGCGCGCGTAGGAACCGGAGACGCTCAGCGAGAAATCCAGGGCACCGCTCACGCGCATCGAATCAATGCCCGCAAGGTCCTGACGTGCGGAAAGAACGGAGGAGAGGTCGCGTCGCCAAGCAGAAATCTTGGAGGTTCCGCTATCCAATACGGTAGGGGAAGAGTCCAGCTCGTTGAGCGCAAAGCTCCCCTGGGGGTTTTCGGGCTCGGCAGTCGCTGCATCGGGTGCGGGCAGTTTTGCCGCGGTGGTGAGTGCACCGGAGGCGCGCAGCGCCGCAAGCGGGTCGGCGGATTTCTTCGCCTCCGCAACGTCCGCGCTCTTTGAATCTGTGGATTCCTTTATTGCTGATCCCTTTGCGTCTGTCGCACCCTTCGCAGCGGTAGCCTTCGTTACGGCACCGGGTACGCCGACCGGTCCGGGGTGTTCGCTGAGTGCCTTTTTCGCTACGGAGGCGCGGTCGAGCGCGGTGAGCATGAGCGCTACGGCGTGCTTGCAGTCGGTGAGCACGGGGCAGGTGCAGCGGGCGGTGAAGGTTGCGGAGCCGCTGACGGCGGGGAAGAAGCGAACGGTCACTTCGTAGGGGATGATAGTGCTTCCGTTGACGAGCCCGGTGAGGGTTCGCTCGTCTTCGTCGTAGCTGTAGCGGATGACTTCGCGGTTGCGCTGGTAGGCGACACCGCGCTGGTAGGTGCGGTGCCCGGCCTGGCGAATGATCTGCGGTACGGTGACGGGAATTTCGGGGAAGGGGTTGTTGTCGCTCACCAGCTCATTATCGCGTATTGTACGGGCTTGCGCCTTGTTGCCGGTCATTTGCTGGCGGCTGCCGGGCTGACTGTTGGATTGACTTTCGGGCTGGTTGCTGG
>ERZ1674204.28-NODE-28-length-15594-cov-6.480919_pt1 | contig 15594 bp, 12 predicted proteins | sample MGYA00581296_ERZ1674204 | MGnify/ENA primary metagenome ERZ1674204 (study PRJEB41354, sample SAMEA4873331) | human saliva metagenome | biome: human-associated habitat [ENVO:00009003]; feature: mouth environment [ENVO:08000002]; material: saliva material...
GCTGGCTGGCGCTGATTGCGTACACCGGCGTCTCCTATGCGACTACCCATTTGTCACATTTTTCGACCTGGCGCGCCCAGTCGCTGGTGGATGCGCAGGCGTACTATCCGGTGCTTTTCCTGATGGTCAGCGCGTTCGGTAACGTGACCCTGCATGGTTTCTGCACGGTGGCGTATCTGCGTGGTTACCGGTGGGCGGCGTTGGTGCTGTCGGTGGCCTTGGCGTTGGGTGTGTTGGCTTCTTTGCTGATTATGCTGACTGTGGCGGCTCTTCTGGGCACGTTGAATGGTGCGCCGAGCCAGGATGTTGAGCTGCTACTCAGTAGCGCTTCGCCGTTGTACACGCCGGTGTATATTGCGGGTCCGTACATGCTGGTGTGCGTGGTGGCGTTGGCGTTGGTGTGGTCGCGTCAGTCGCGTTCTTATATGGAGGCGCGCCGTGATTGGCGTGTGCGCCGCAGCGAGGATTACCTGATTTAGCCTTGCAGATTCTGGCTGCGGGTCCCGGACCTGCGGCTCACCGATAACTTTATTCACCCAACCACAGTTAGGATGACTCGTGCACCCTACTTCCGAACCTGCGCACGAATCCACATCGCATACTACCCCCGGCGCCGCCAAGCGTACATATGATGAGCGGGCGGCGTTTGAAGAGGCGAAAAGGAACCTCGGCATAGTTGGTGATAAGGAGCAACAATTCGACCGGGGAATGGCGATTCTCGGTAAAGCGTATTCCATCGCGATGACGCTTATTCTGGTGTATTTCCTTCTGGATGCGTACCAGATTATCGTTACCGCGGGCCGGAGTGTGAACATCGGCTCGTTCCTTAGCTATGCCCTGCCGAAGGTTCTGTCTGACGCTGTCTTGGTGGTGCCGTTCCTCTGGTTCGTTCTGGACTATACCAAGTCAGGGTACGTTAATCCGCGCCGCCTGCTGATGCTGTACCTTCTGCTGTGTTCCTTGAGCGGTGTGCTCTCTTTTGCGGGTGTCTTTGGTCTGGCGCAGATGCTTTTCCCCGCGTTTACGGCTTTGGATTCTGTATCACATCCTGCCGCTGCCTCGTCTATTGTGACGCAGGCTCTGGTCGGGGTGATTACGGCGGGTAGCGCCGTTCTTCTGTTTTTGCTGACTCGCCCGGCTGTGGGTGTGGTCCCGAGCCCCGCGGCGATTCGGGAGCAGATGCAGATTATCAAGGACAGCATGGCGGATGATGAGGAAGAGCCGACCCGTGAGGATGTTCTTCGTCAGCTTGAGAAGGAAGAAGGCCCGGTCAAGGACTCTACCGAGCAGCTGTTGCGTGAGCTTTCCGCCGATTATGCGTTGTCGAATGACCCTGCGGAGAAGAACCGCCTGCTGGCTGAGATACAGCAGATTCAGCGCGCCCAGAAGACGGGTGTAAAGCCTAACTTCGGAGGCACGTCTGGCGGGTCGGCTAAGCCCCAACAGGAAGCGCACGAGGGTGCGGAGGCGACCGCCGCCTCCACCGCGCCTGCCGCCCCTCAGGTGGTGCTCCCGCCCCGCCCGAAGACGCTGCGCGGCGTCATGTGGCTCGCTACAGCCATTATTATTCTGTCCGCAATCCAACGTATCTATGTATCTATCCATAACGAAGTGCCAGACCGCGTTATGGAAAATATGCCGGGCATCATCATTTCAGGCATATTTGCTACCTTCATCTTCTCTCTCATACCGATTTTCGTCCTCCGTCGACTGTGGAAGGGCCGTAGATGGGCGTACTTCCTCACCCTCTTCGGTAGTGCTTTTGTGGTTTTTATCGGGGCGATGAGTTTGCAATCTTTCATCTCGGCTGATTATTTCTCCAGGCTGGCGGATGAGTCGTTGACTTCAAGGCCCCGAGACTACGTAGTTTCCATCGTGGTGAGTGACATTATGGGAGCTTTTCTTACGGCCTTCTACCTGCTGATAGTCGTGCTGCTCATGAGCCGTCCCACCAGGTCGTTTATGGCTACCGCGAGGTTGGCATGGATAGAAGCACGTGAACAGGTGAACGCCGGTGACGGTTGGATTGTTGCGCATCAGGATGCAGAAACGCGTACTCATCTGGAAGAAGAACAGACCCGCAGGGAAGAAAAGGAAACTAACCGACGGGCTGAAGAAGCGGTCGCTCAGCAGTACAAGAGGGCCCGCCGTACGGATGCGCGGAAGAACTCCCGCAACGAACAGCGCGGCTACAAGGATACTTCCGTGTACACCGAGGAAGGCTACCGCCTCAACTAGGGCGGGAAGCCCCTCCCCATGGGGAGACTCTTTGCCACCTGCCCCGTGCTACAGCGCGCGAGGCAGGTGCGAAGAGAAGAAAGGAACAATGATGTCAGAACGTACCCCAAAGCAGCCGTTGAACGATCCGGAGTACACGGTTCCCGAGTACAGCGTGCTGCTACCCTCCGACGAGGCTGAAAATAGCACGGCAGAGGGCGATGCCGTCTCCAGCAACGTAATTTCCGGTAATGTCGCAGACACTAGCGCGGCGGAGGATAACGCGCCCGGCGGCAGCACCTCCGAGCACGCCAGCACCCCCGAGCAAACCACTACTGGCTACCGGAAGGCGACCACCGGCTACACTGCCGCCTCCGAGCAGGTAATTCCGGAGCGCCCGAAGGCTATGCGTAGCGTCATGTGGTGCGCTGCCGCCATTATCGTGCTGGGGCCCCTGAGTAATTTTCTGCCGATTCTAAGCGGGTCATATATCGATTTTGAGACGGTGGTGAGTGTTCTCTTCTCTGCCCTGGTGGTTACCCTCATCATCTCCGCCATCCCGATTTTTATTCTCTGGAAGATCTGGGATGGCCGCGAGTGGGCGCGCATTCTTACCATCATCTACTGCGCTCTCGCGGCTGCTAGCGGTGTGCTTATTCTTGCGGATAATTTCTCGGAGTTAAGCTCTAGAGCGGCTGCGGCGTCCAGCCTGGGGCGTGTCGCGAGCGGCATTTTTACTCTTGTTCTTTACCTCCTGATGATTGTGCTGCTGACTCGTGCTCCTATTAGGGTGTACACACAAATCGTTAGCGGGGCACGTGCGCTAGAACGCCAGCAGATGATGTCTGAGACGAGACAGGCTGCCGGTCAGGTGCCGGCGGAACTTCGAGAGATTTTCGCTGATGATGAGGATGACGAACGCACCTCATCAGGGGGAAACACCCCTCGACCCCCGCACCGTAGTGCGGGATGGGGAACGTAGAAAGGCGCAACAACGTCAGGAGTTCCGAGGCTAGCCCTCGGAATGGTGCACGTGGTTACTCGGATACCTCTGAATACGCTGAGAAAGGGTACCGCCTTCCTGGGGCGAGGCGCGCCTCCTTATATCCTTGGGGTAAGACTCTTTAACGCCCGCTCCGTGCACTGTAGCGCGGGGTGGGTGCCAGAAGAGAAAGTGCCAGGGGAGAAAGGAACGACGATGTCAGAACGTATCCCAAAGCAGCCGCTGAATGACCCGGAGTACACGGTTCCCGAATACAGTGTGCTGTTGCCCTCCGACGAGGCTGAAAATAGCACGGCAGAGAGTAACACCGCCTCCAATAACGTTGCCCCCAGTAGCGCGGTAGGCAATAACACGGCAGAGGGTAATGCACCCCGCGACAGAACCCCCGAGCTCACCACCACCGGCTACCGGGAGGCGACCGCCGGTTACGCTGTCGCCTCCGAACATGCGGGTTGGGTACGTCCGAAGGCTCTGCGCAGCGCCAAGCGGTGCATGACCGTCATCATTATTCTGTTGCTTTTCAGGAATATTCAAACGTTCATACTCCTTAAGAATCTAACCTCCAGCTTGGGGGCGCTGTCTCTTCTCTTCACGCTGGGCTTCCCTCTCATCTTCATTTTTATCCAGGTTTTCCTCTTCTGGAAGACCTGGGAAGGGCACAGATGGGCGCACATACTTATCCTCGTGTGTAGCGCCTACGAGGTCTTGAGCCGTATGTATTGGTTTGCGCAAGATTTCTTGATGGACTCCCGCTATCTCACCTGGTTGATGGAATATTTGCAGTCCTACGACTCTATGGACCTGGCGATTTCTCTTCTCTTGAGTACCGCGGTTGGTGTTGTTATTACTATCCTCTACATCCGGAACATTGTGTTGCTGACTCGTCCCTCTGCGTGGGCGTACACGGCTACCGGCAACACACCGCATAGCCAGGTGGTCGGTCAGAATTCGCCAGTATCTGACCCGAACTCCAACGAGGGTGGGAACCGCCTCAACTAGGGCGTTTGCCCCAGACGGCACCACTATCACCAAAAGGTTTAGAGCATGAAAAGGGTGGGGATACCAGACGGTATCCCCACCCTTTTGCGTTAAATATCGAAATCTTCTAGCTGGTAAAACCCTTTGAGTTGCCTAAAAGGTTCCAGTCTTTCTATAAAAAGCCCTATTTCCCTCTAAGGGCTTACCCTATACTGAAAAAGTATTATTCTCTCAGCTAACTACATCAAATAACTCTTTTAGGTAGGTTTCGCGTAAATCTACCTAAAAAGTGGAACAACCACCGATTTGCGCACCATAGTGCGAGCATACGAGAGAAAGAACAACGATGTTTAACAATACTTCCGGTGCCTCCGCGGGCACGCTGGCACCGCAGCCTAACGCCGCAGCATCGAACTTTCCGGCACCGAACTTTGCGGCACCCGCCGCAGTGGCGCCTCAGCTTCCGGTTCCTGCAGATGCCCGCTCCTTGCACGGGGCACCGGGTACTCAGCGCGCTATCAATCTTCCGTCGCGCCCCATTGCCATCTGGATGGTAAGCATTTGCGTGGTCTTGCTTCTGGCTACGTACCCCCTACAGCCTCTTGTGGGTCTAGAGTTTATGTTTGCGTATGTACTGGCAGGCGCAACTATGGGGCTTACGATGATTCTCCCCATTGTCCTTGGAGTAGTCTCTGCCTGGTACCTCAATGAGGGTTATGAGTGGGCGCGAGTGGTGATTATTATCGAGGGCGCACTGCGTATGCTTCTGGATATTTTGGTTGTAGCTGGCTCTTCCCGATTCTTCCTGAGCAATGACTATGATTCGCAAGCGTTCAGGTTTATGTTTTTTGGTCCGTTTATGACCCTTGAGGGTATGTATGTGAAGCTCGCCTTTGATTTCATCATCCGTATCTTCTTTATTGTTCTTCTCTGCCAGCCGCAGGTGGGGCGATATATCCAAATGCGTGGAGACCTGCGACGCATGGGTGTGCGCTAAACATAACCGATTGGGGTACAACCCCGTCTGCTCCTCCTCTCTACGACAGGTTTCATACGAGCTTGCCGGGGGATGAACAATCACCTGAACAATCACCGGCTCACGCATCAGCGTGGGGCACATACAAGAAAGAACAACGATGTTGAACAATACTTCCGGCACCTCAGCGGGCACGCTGGCACCCCAGGCACCTCAGCCTAATGCCGCAGCACCGAACTTTCCAGTTCCGGGCGCACCCGCTCCTTCGTACGGCATGCCGGGCTCCTACGGAGTCGTTTACGTCCCTTCGCAGCCTGTCGCTCTGCGTGCGGCGATGGGCTGCGCAATTGCTGTGATGGTATTGGGCGCCCTATCATCCCTGTACGTGATGGCCTGGCGTGGTGTGGAATTCGCTGGTCTTTCATGGATTGGCTTTACCGCTATCGGTGGGCTCGTCATCTGGCAGCTCTGGCAAGGAGCCCGCTGGGCGCACATACTGGTCATCGTTGACTGTGCGCTATACCTTGTCCTTAACCTATTGGGCTTGCTGTTGCTTCCTCTTTTGAGTCAGATTGGTGTACCCGTCCTAGAAGTGATTGGGCTAGCAGGCGCATACCACTATGGAAATCCTAATGTCTTCTTTGTGCTGGCTCTAGGCAGGACCGCACTTGATGTTGTCTTGCATATTGCCATCATTGTTCTTCTGGCTCAGCCGCAGGTCTTGCAGTACTTCAAAGCTCACGAGGACCTTCGACGCATGAGCGTAAAGTAACCTCGCGGAGGTGCAGCTGGCTTCCGGGGCGCCACCTCCGCCGGTCTTGAGAGAACGCAAAAAGGGTGGGGATACCAAACGGTATCTCCACCCTTTTCTCATCCCCGGCTCAGCAGCCGAGAAGGACTCACGTATTACTCAGCAGATTCCTGCTTCGCCTTTGAACGGCCACGCAGGTACTCGATAAAGACCGGCACCACAGAAACCGCCACAATAATCACAGCAATGTACTCAATGTTGTTGTGCACGAACGGGATACCGCCCAGCAGCACACCCGCCAGACCAATCAAACCGATCCACGCAACCGCACCAACAACATTCCACAGGTGGAACTTCTTACGGTCGTACGAAGAAATACCCGCCGCAAGAGACACAAACGTACGGACAATCGGTACGAAACGACCCAGAACCAGAGCCAAACTACCGCGCTTCTGGAAGAACTCCTCAGTAGTGTGCAGGTTCTTGGTGCTCAGAATCTTCGCGTCATCCTTGAAGATCTTACGGCCGTAACGGGCACCAATCTGGTAGCCAACCTCAGCGCCAGCAATAGCAACCAGCACCAGGACCGGGAACGCAACCCACAGGGACAGGCCCATCTGCTCATGCAGCATACCCAGAGCAAAAATCAGGGAGTCACCCGGAAGAACCGGGAAAAGAACACCGGACTCAATAAATACGATAATTGCCGAAACTACCAGAACCCAGGGGCCGGTATCGAGCAGGAACTGCTCAAGGTCGAGGCCCAAGAGCGCAACTGGAAGATGCGCCAAAGCGGTGGCAAGAAAAGTCATGAAAAATCCTGAACTGTGAGTGGACCGCACGCACGGATCGGCGGCGGAGTAACACTAGCATAGAAAGCGTACCTATGGTGAACATTGTGCAAAACTATGCGGAGGCTGTGTATTACTGGCACAATTCTACCGGCATTTACGCCGGATGCACGGGTGAGCGAGGCGTAAATCTCCCCACCATCGCGGCTAAACAGCCGGAGGTGATGCGGCGCTCGCGTGCCTCCCCAAGAAATGACCATCCGCAGAGCCGGAGGATACGGGGTGTGACATGATGGAAAGAGAGCACGGCGCGTCGCGGCGTAGCGATTGCCCCAACCACCCACCGTTGGAGAGAACCATGAACCCCGAACAGCCAGCGTCCAGCCCCGCCGATCTCCTGCATGCTGAAGCCCGTGAAGTGTTGCGCTGCCTCACCGGAGTTTCTGATGCTGAGTTCCACGACGGCCAGTACGAGGCGATTCGCGCCCTCGTCGCCGACCGAGCCCGCACTGTGGTGGTGCAGCGTACCGGCTGGGGTAAGTCCGCGGTCTACTTCATTTCTTCCCTGCTGTTGCGTGCCCGCGGTATGGGCCCGGCGCTTATTGTCTCCCCACTGCTCTCCCTGATGCGTGATCAGGTTGAGGCAGCATCCCGCGAGGGGGTGCGCGCCGCAATGGTGAACTCCGCGAACGTGACCGAATGGGATGAGATCCGCACCCGCCTCGAAACTGATGAGCTCGATGTGCTGCTGGTGGGCCCCGAACGCCTCAATAACCCGGCGTTCCGCGAGCAGTGGCTGCCGTACCTGCTGCCGCGCCTGGGCCTGCTTGTTATTGATGAGGCGCACTGTATTTCTGACTGGGGCCATGATTTCCGCCCCGATTACCGCCGTATTGGTTCGCTCATTAAGTCTCTGCCGGTGGGTGTGCCGGTGCTGGCGACAACCGCGACCGCTAATGACCGCGTTAGCCGCGATATCGCTGAACAGCTCAGCACTGACACCGCCCCTGTGCACGTAATCCGCGGCCCGCTATCCCGCGAGTCCCTGCGCCTGGGTGTGCTTACCCTGCCTGATGAGGCGCAACGTATCGGCTGGCTACTCACGCACCTGAACGACCTGCCCGGATCCGGCATTATCTACACGCTGACTGTCTCTGCTGCAGAAGATACCGCAAACGCTCTGCGTGCCAGCGGCTACGAGGTTCTCGCCTACACGGGTAAAACCGACCCCGATGAGCGCCTGGTTGCGGAGCAGGCGCTCAAGGAAAACCGTGTCAAGGCTCTTGTGGCGACGAGTGCCCTCGGTATGGGTTTTGATAAGCCTGATTTGGGTTTTGTGGTGCACCTGGGCGCGCCGTCGTCTGCGGTGAGCTACTACCAGCAGATTGGTCGTGCCGGTCGAGGTGCCGTCAACGCTGATGTTTTGCTCCTGCCCGGTCGTGAAGACCGCGCCATTTGGGAGTATTTTGCGACCGCCTCCATGCCTAACGAGGAGCAGGCGCTGGCTGTTCTTGATGCGCTGGCTCAGGCCCCGGAGGGGTTGAGCATTACCGCTTTGGAGGCGCGCGTTCAACTGCGCCGCTCAACCCTGGAGCTTCTGCTGAAGGTGCTGGATGTTGAGGGCGCCGTCGTGAAGGAAGGCAACTATTGGCGTCGAACCTCTTCGCCGTGGCGGTACGATAACGCTCGCTATGCGGCGGTGGCGCAGGCACGTGTGCTGGAGCAGAACGCCATGCTCGAGTATGAATGTACTAGTCAGTGCCGCATGCTTTTCCTGGCTCAGCAGCTTGATGATGCTTCCGCTGTTGCGTGCGGTCGTTGCGATGTGTGCGCGGGCCCCTGGTACCCGGTGGAGGTCCCCACTGAGGCACTGCAGGCGGCACAGAGCAGCTTCAACACGGTCGGTGTGCCGTTGCAGCCGCGTCGTATGTGGCCGAGCGGGTTGGATCAGCTGATGGGTGCGGATGCGCCGCGCGGTCGTTTGTCTAAGGACGAGCAGGCTGAATCCGGTTACGCTTTGGCACGTCTGAGCGACATGGGGTACGGTACACGTCTGCGTGAGCTTCTGGCGACGAATGAGCTGGGTGAGCCGGTTGATTCTGAGGTCCCTGCCGAGCTGGGTCGCGCTTGTGTGAAGGTGCTTGCCGCTTGGGAGTGGTCTGAGGCAGGTCGTCCGGTGGCGGTGTTGACTCTGCCTTCGCCGGTGCGTCCTCGTTTGGCTCAGTCCCTGGGTAGGGGATTGGCGTCGGTGGGGCGCCTGGTGGATTTGGGTCAGGTTTCTCTGGTGGATGAGCCCCGTTTCTTTGGCGGTAATAGTGCGTTCCGTTGCGCGGACGTGGTGCGCTCGTACCGGGTTCCTGCTGAGGTTCTGGACTATGTGCGTGAGCATCAGTGCCCGGTTCTACTGGTTTCTGATGTGGTGGATTCGCGGTGGGCGTTTACTGCGGTGGCTCGCGAGCTGAGGTTGGCGGGCGCTTCTGCGGTGTATCCTTTCTCTTTGGCTGCTACTCACTAGTCGCGCTCGATAATGCTTCATTTATTCCCCTGACGAGGATTTATGTCATATTCGGAATATTCAAAATTAACGGTCACTGATGGTTCCTCCGCTGTGCTCAGCGATATTCCCTCTCGCTCTGAACACAGTGAGTGGATGGCGCACGCCCTCGTTGAGGGTGCCGCCGCTGGTGAGCGTGGCGAGATTCCTATCGGCGCCGTGGTGGTGGATGAGCAGGGCATCATTATTGGTTCAGCGGGCAATACCCGCGAGCAGGAGCATGACCCCAGCGCCCATGCGGAGGTGAATGCGATTCGTCAGGCGGCGGCGCATCGTGGGCAGTGGCGCCTGGACGGTTGCACCCTGGTCGTGACCGTGGAGCCGTGCCTGATGTGTGCCGGCACGATTTTGGCGTCGCGCGTTTCGACGGTGGTTTTTGGTGCCTGGGAGGAGAAGACGGGGGCTGCTGGTAGCCGTTACGATGTGCTGCGTGACGGCAAGGTCGCTCCGGCTCCCGAGGTGTATGCGGGGGTGCGTGCTGATGAGTGCGCGCAGCTGATGGTGGACTTCTTTAAGGAACGCCGCCCCTAACCGTCACCCGTGGTGGCGCTTCAGGAACTGTTTTGTATAACGTGGAAAGCTGCGTGAGAACGCGTGGCTTTCCGCGTTATTTGTACGAAACCCCCATTTATTTGAAAAATACTTCAAAAATTTCAAAATTGGTACCCAATTTCAGGCAAAAAGCCCACTACATCACACATGTCCGGGTCTACCATATATAGGCACTGGAGCCTCCGTCTGCCCGTGACTGAAAATAGATACCCCACGCAACCTGCGGAGTGCTCCCCAAAACTCACCTGAACCGTCCTGTATTTAAAGGGGATTTATTCGTGCTTCGCGTTGACAATATTTGGGCTAAGGGGCGTCACCACGCCCTTTTTGGTCGTACCTCTTTTTCTGTAAATCAGGGCGAGGTCATCATTATTCAGGCGGATAGCCAGATGGAACGTACCTCGCTGGGTTTGGCTCTTACCGGCCGTTTGCCTCTGTCGGGTGGCGAGATTTTTTGGAGCGATGGTGATGCGGAGCCGCAGCCGATTTCGATGAAGAAGCTGCGTCGTATCAGTGACATTGTTGATTCTCCCGATGTGACTGCCCCGGAGCAGCACATGCGTGTGCACGATTACGTGTCTGAGATGCTCTCCTATAATCTGCCGGTTTTTGGTCGTTCCCGTGCGAGCCGCTGGCTGAAGGAACGCGGTCTTGAGGACCTGGACGGCCTGTGGATGGATGAGCTTGATGGTGAGATGAACATTGAGTTGATGGCGGCTTTGGCGCAGGCGAGTCCTTCGGACCTGCTGGTTTTTGATACGCCCTCCCGTCATTTGAACCACACCTATATGTGGCTTCCTTACCTGGAGGAGCTTGCCACTGACGAGGATCGCCCTCGCACTGTGGTGGCGATTGTTCCGCATATTTCGGAGTCCTGGCAGGGCGCCCGTGCTGTGGTGGGTAGTGTTCACATGGATCAGGACGGCGAGTTTGAGCCGGCTGAGGAGCCTGTAGAAGAGCTGACTGAGACGGAAGAGCTGACTGCCGCAGAGGAACTAACCCAGACCGAGCCTGTGATTGACGTGATTGAGGTGCGTGAGGTGGAGGAAATCCCCTCGGCCTCTTCGATTTCCCTCACCCCCGCGGTATCCGGCACTTCCGGAGCCGCTCAGACCACTGACCATAAGACTGATAACCAGAAGACCGGCAACCAGAAGACTGTTGCCCAGAAGACCGCTGAGAAGGAGTAAGAATGACTGTTCTGCGTGTTGCACTCGTTGAGCTGAAGCGCCTGACCAGCGGTGTTCTGCCGGTTCTGGTGCTGCTTGCGATGTCCTGCATTCCGCTGCTGTACGGTGCCCTGTACCTGTACGGCAACTGGGATGCTTACGGCCATGTGAATGGCATTGTGGGTGCCCTGGTGGTTGAGGATGAAGGCGCGACGGATTCTGAAGGTCAGCAGGTGAATACCGGTGCGGACGTGAAGAAGAACCTCCTAGACGCTGGCACGTTTGATTGGCGTCAGGTGCAGACCCGCGCTGAGGCTGTTGAAGGCGTGGAGAACGGCACCTATGACTTTGCGATGGTGATTCCGAAGGATTTCTCCCGTAATTTGCAGAGTGCCGGTTCGTTCAAGCCCGATGCTGACGGCAAGACGGGCACTATTGATGCGCGTTCGGCGGGCATTGAGGTCATTACGAATGATGCCAATAACTATGTGCTGACGAATATTGTCACGAAGGCGGGCACTGCGGTGCGTGATTCGGTGGCTGAGAAGGTCGGTAATTCTACGGCGAATTCGCTGTTGGCTAGCTTCACGACCATTCATTCGAAGATGGGTGAGGCTGCTGATGGTGCGTCGAAGGTGAATAATGGCACGGTGAAGCTGGCGGATGCTATCACTCAGCTGAAGGACGGCACTGCCACGGTGAATGATGGTGCCGTGAAGCTGAAGGATGGCACCTCCTCCTTGGCTGATGGTCAGTCCCAGTTGTTGGATGGTCAGAAGCAGTTGGCGGAGGGTGCCGCGAAGCTTGCTGATGGTGTGTCGACTTTGGATTCTGGCGCGGCGAAGCTGGATTCTGGTGCGTCGAAGCTTGCCGATGGTGCTTTGAGCTTGAAGGATGGTTCGTCGACTTTGGCTTCGGCTGCGGCGTCTGCTTCTGATGGTGCGGCGAAGTTGAAGGACGGTTCGGCGACTCTGGCTGAGGGTACCGCGAGCTTGAAGAGTGGTTCGGCGGCGGTTGCGAAGGGCGCTAATGATTTGGCGTCGGGTATTCATCAGATGCGTACTGGCATGGATCAGGCGGGTATTCGTGAGTTGCCGGCTGAGCTGAATGCGATGTGCACGCGCCTGCATGAGACGGATACGTCTGCTGGTAGTGGTGATTTTGGTCGTGATTTGTCGAATACCGTGGTGTCTGCGAGTGCGCAGAAGGTGCGTGCTCAGGTGACTCCGCTGGTTGAGGCGGGTACGTTGACTCAGGAGCAGGCTGATCAGCTGGTGGCTGCTGTTGATTCTGAGGAGACGAAGAATGAGGTTGCTGAGCTGAATCAGAAGGCTCTGCAGTCTCATTTGGCGGCTCGTGATGCTGCCGCTGCTGATGCCCTGTCGAAGCTGAGCGCATTGAAGTCGAGCCATTGTATTTCTGATGGTTCGTCGTCGACTGCGGTGAAGATTCAGACTTTGGTGACTGGCGTGGATTCGCTGGATTCTGGCGCTTCGTCGTTGGCGAAGGGCGCTTCGTCGGTAGCTGATGGCGCCGCTCGTGTGGATGCTGGCGCGTCCTCTCTGGCATCGGGTTCGGCGAGCCTGGCTGATGGTAATTCTAAGATTGCTTCGGGTGCTTCGAGCCTTGCGAGTGGTTCTGCGACTCTGTCGGGTGGTGCTTCTGAGCTGAAGGAGGGTACCGATTCTTTGAAGAGCGGTACTGCCGAGCTGAAGGATGGTAGCGGTACTCTGGCGGAGAAAGAGCAGTCTGCGGTTGAGGGTCAGCAGAAGTTGGCTGATGGCGCGAATGAGCTGAAGGATGGTGCGTCGCAGCTTTCTGATGGTACGGCGAAGCTGTCTGATGGTTCTACTCAGCTGAATAATGGTGCTTCCGAGTTGAAGGATGGTACTTCGTCGCTGGAGAGCGGCCTGGCTTCTGGTGTTAAGCAGGTTCCGAGCCTTGCTCCGACTGATCAGGCGAAGGTTGCGGATACGATGTCGAACCCGGTGACTTTGTCGCATGATTCCTTGGCGTCGGCTCGTAACTATGGTGAGGGCATGGGCCCGTTCTTCATGTGCTTGGCGTTGTGGATTGGCGGCTTGATGCTGGTTCAGACGCTGCGTGTGATGAATAACCGTGCGTTGGCTTCGCATGCTCCGTCGATTCGTGTGATGCTCGGTAGCTGGATGCCGTTCGGCCTGGTGGGTATTGCTCAGGCGACTTTGATGTTTGCCGCGATTAAGTTTGGTTTGGGCTTTGAGATGGCTCATCCGTGGCTGGTGTGGCTGTTCCTCTGCTATGTGGCTTTGGTCTTTACCGGTTTCATTCATGGTTTGACGGTGATTTTGGGTGCGCCCGGTAAGCTTGTTGCTTTGGTCATTCTGATTCTGCAGCTGATTACTGCGGGCGGCACGATGCCGTATGAGACTTTGCCTGAGTCGATTCGTTGGATGCATGATTTCTTCCCGATGGGTTATGCGGTGGCGGGTACGCGCCGTTTGGCTTATGGCATTAATGAGTCGAGCCTGTGGGGCATCATGCTGGTTTTGACTCTGTGGGGTCTGGCTGGTCTGATGTTGGGTTACATTGGTACGCGTCGTGATCGTACGTGGTCGCTGAAGAAGCTGGCTCCGGAGATTACGGTGTAACAAACCCTGTTTAGTCGCACCGGGGGAAAACTGTCTAATAAAATAGAGATATATCTGCAAAAAGGGAGGGAGGACTGCTGATGTTGCAGCGCCCAGTCGCTGAAGCTTCAAGTCGTCGTCCCGGCCGTACAGGTAGAACTCAGTTGAAGTTGTTCAACGCTGCTATGGAAATCATGATCGAAAAGGGGCTTGAGTACGCCACTGTTGAAGAGGTGGCTGCCCGGGCGGGTGTTTCTAAGGGAACCGTGTATTACAACTTCGGTTCTAAGAAGACCATGGTGGATCAGCTGGTTCAGTACGGCACGCAGTTGCTGCTGAGCGATGCGCGTCGCGCGGCGTCGGTTCATTCTGATCCGCGTGAGGCGTTGCGGAGTGCTATTCGTGCCGCGTTCCAGTATCTTGAGGACCGTCCGGGTTTTACTCGGATGTGGCTTTCGGAGGCGTGGAAGGGTGCGGATGGTTGGACTGAGGCGATGAGCGATAACCGTCTGAATCTTCTGGATTTTTTGGAGGAGATGACGGAGGCTGTGGCTCGCCGCTATACGGTTGATACCGCTCAGAATCCTCGTGCGATTGCGATCTCTATGTTCGGCGCGATTTACATGTTTGCTATGGATCGTGAAGTGCATCAGGCGGAGCGCAATGCTGAGGATGCAACGCGTGCTGTCATGCTGGTTGTAGATGGGTATATCCGTCATTAGGCGGGCCTGTTGGGGTCTGTAGACGTAGCCGGGACTTCGGTGTCGGGTGTCGAAAAGGGCACGGTGAAAAGGGGCCGTGAAGAGGGCGACACCCGGCTGCCGCACGTGGTTTTTCTTGCTCTCCTGTTGGGGGTGTGCTATAGTATTCCACTGTTGGTGGTGTGTCCGAGCGGCCGAAGGTGCATCACTCGAAATGATGTTTGGTGTAAAAGCCAACGGGGGTTCAAATCCCTCCACCACCGCACCAACGAAAACCCGTCGAGATTCGTCTCGGCGGGTTTTTGCATGCCCGGATTGTTCTGGGGTGGTGCTGGCGGGTGCGTTAGTGGGTGTTTGTGCGGGGGTACTTCGCCTAGTTTTATAGGTTGTGTGCCACTTCCGGGGCTTTGCCGGTGCTTGCTGATTCGGGGGTGGGTAAAATCGTCTTATGCGTATTAAGATTCTTGACCACCCGCTGGTCTCTCACAAGATTAGTGTTCTGCGTGATAAGAACACCCCGTCCCCGATTTTCCGTCAGCTGGTTGATGAGCTGGTGACCCTTCTTGCCTATGAGGCAACTCGCGAGATTCGTGTGGAAGAGGTTGAGGTTGTGACTCCGGTGGCGACTACTACCGGTGTCCGTATTGCTGATCCTAAGCCGCTGGTTGTTCCGATTCTGCGTGCTGGTCTGGGCATGCTTGAGGGTATGACTCGCATGGTGCCGACCGCTGAGGTGGGTTTCCTGGGTATGGCTCGTAATGAGGAGACCCTGGATATTGTGACTTATGCTGAGCGTCTGCCGGAGGATCTGACTGGTCGTCAGGTGTACCTGCTGGATCCGATGCTGGCTACCGGTGGCACTCTGATTGAGGCTATTAAGTTCCTGCGTGAGCGTGGTGCTGAGTCTGTGACTTGCGTGTGCCTGATTGCTGCTCCTGAGGGCATTGCTGCTCTGGAGAAGGGCATTGAGGGTATGGAGAATGTTGACCTGTTCCTGGCTGCTCGTGATGAGCGTCTGAACGAGAAGGCGTACATTATTCCGGGTCTGGGCGATGCTGGTGACCGCCTGTACGGTCTGGCTGAGTAGTTTTCAGCGTTATTCACGTGATGTGAGTGGGGCGCCTCTGCATATGTTTAAGCATGTGCGGGGGCGCTTTGTTGTGTCTGCTGGAGGCTGTGCGCAGGTTATATGGTGTGGTGTTGGGGGATGTGTGTCTAACGGTCTGCTGTCTTGGGTGTTTATGGTGTTGTTGGGCGCTTGTGTGGGTTTATGAAACACTCTCGATAGTATGT
>ERZ1674204.32-NODE-32-length-14911-cov-6.966546_pt1 | contig 14911 bp, 13 predicted proteins | sample MGYA00581296_ERZ1674204 | MGnify/ENA primary metagenome ERZ1674204 (study PRJEB41354, sample SAMEA4873331) | human saliva metagenome | biome: human-associated habitat [ENVO:00009003]; feature: mouth environment [ENVO:08000002]; material: saliva material...
GGAACTCAACCACCGCCCTTTGCGTTTATCCGAAAGACGAGTACAAGACAACGCACAGAGCAACCGAACAGGAACATCAGGAGATTTGAAACGCGTCATATTTGACGCTTAGCCGTACAGAAGCGTGGAAGCTCGCTAGACTTAAAACAAGAGAAACCGCAAACAGGACGCGGCACCACCCCTAGCCCAGAAGGTGAAGCTCATGATCATGGGAATCGGCGTAGATACCGTCAACATCGAACGATTCGAACGAATCGTCACCGAAACACCAGCCTTCGTCCGCCGCGTCTTCACCCCCAACGAACGTACCCGGAATGTACGCTCCCAAGCCGTACGATTTGCCGCCAAAGAAGCCGTCGCAAAAGTACTCGGAGCACCCGCCGGACTCAACTGGCAAGACTGCGAAGTCGCCACCGCCGAAAGCGGCCAACCCTACCTCATCATTCAGGGCACCATCGCCCGCCGTGCTAAAGAACTCGGCATCAACCGCATCCACCTCTCGCTGACCCACGATGAACCCATCGCCATCGCCATCGCAACCGCCGAATACCTCAGCGATGCAGAACTGGCGCACCTGCAAAAGTTCAACCCCGAAAGCTACCGACTCAGCGTCATCGCCGGCGACGACACCGACGAAAACTAACGCCACCGACGATTAACGCAGAGCCACATCAACACCACACCCGGTGACCCCTAAGGCCCGCACGGTGCCACCCAAGGAGACAGCAATGAAGCTCATCTACACTGCTTCCCAGGTACGCGAAGCAGAAAAGCCCTACATCGAAGCCGCCGACTACGACGGCTACCTCATGCAACGCGCCGCAGACGCCGTCGCAGCCGAAGCACAGGACCTGCTCCGCGGCAAGGACAACGCCAAAATCCTGTTGCTCATCGGTCCGGGCAACAACGGCGCAGACACCATCTACGCCGGCGCCCGCCTTAGCGCCAAGGGTCACCGCGTTGATGCAGTCATCTTCGACTCCAGCGAAAAGAACCTCGAACTCATCGCCCGCGAAGGCGGCGAAGGCACCCGCGTGCTCGACCCCGAACACACCCACGAGCAGCTTGCCGGCTACGACCTGACCATCGACGGCATCCTGGGTACCGGCTCCAGCGGCGCCGTACGCGGTAGCGCCGGCGAATACCTGGGCGTACTCCGCGCCGCGCAGCTCGACGGTAAGCTCGGCGCAGTCCTCGCCGTCGACACCCCCTCCGGAGTCGACAACAACCGCGGAACCGTGCACGAACCCTCCCTGCGTGCCGACCGCACCGTCACCTTCATCGGTCACAAGCTGCCGGCAGGCACCAGCCACAGCGTCCACTCCGGAGACATCAAACTCTACGACCTGGGCGTTCCCGAAGCCCTCGATTCCCACAAGCCCGCCCTGCGTGTTCTCGACCGCGAAGACTACCGCGAACTCATCGAAGTACCCGACGAGCACTCCCACAAGTACACTCGCGGCGTACTGGGCATGCTCACTGGAAGCCTCGAATACCCCGGCGCAGCCCTCATGAGTGTGCGTGCTGCCCTCAACACCGGCGTTGGTATGGTTCGCTTCGGTGCCAACTCCCACGAGCTACGCCAGCTCATGATTGCCCACAACCCCGAAACCGTCTACTTCAGTGGCGCCCCCGCCCTGCAGAGGGTCACCGTCTGGGCTGGAGGTTCCGGCTCTAGCCACGACTCGCTGGATAAGAACCGCTACCTGCTCCACTCGCCCGAACCCGCAATCCTCGACGCGGGCGCCTGCGACCTGGCGGCAGAATACCTGGCAACCGGCAAGCACCTCGGCTCCCACAAGATTCTCACCCCGCACGCCGCAGAGCTCGAACGCTTCCTGCGCATCGTGCATGAGCTCGCCCCCGAAACCTGGAAGAAGCACCTGGGCGAAGCCATCGTACCCAGCCGCAAGGACATTGACGCAGAGCCCTTCCGCTGGGTGCGTGCCGCCTCCGAACTCTCCGGCGCGACCGTCATGCTCAAGGGCGGCTACACGCTCATTGCGGCACCCAACGGCGCCACCTACAGCGTTGCCGGAGGAAGCCCCTGGCTCGCCACCGCAGGCAGCGGCGACACCCTCACCGGCATCTACGGCGCCCTGCTCGCCCAGACCGTAGCCGCCTTCGACGCCCGCGGAGAAACCCTGGAAGGCTGCACCTTCGCCTCCATCGGCGCGCTCGCAGTCTACCTGCACGGTGAAGCAGCACGTGCCAGCGCCACCAGAAGCGTCAAGGATGCTCTGCCCGGCCCGGCACCCGCAACCCGCGTCGCGCAGATGCTCCCCGAAGTCATTGCGCGACTCATCGCCGAATAGGGCAGAGGCGCCCAGTACGCCGCCTCCAGCCTAACGCCCTCCAGAGATTCTAGAGCGTCTCTCAATGAACCAGGCAGAAGGCACAAAGGAAGGGGCGTGAATCCACCGGAAATGGATTCACGCCCCTTCTGTGCGTTTATATCAATGGATGATGCCAAGCTGCCTGTGCCGGGACAGCCTCTTCAAAAACGGTATACGCACCAGCGGGAGAAACCCCGACTCTTCTTAGTACGCGCCTTCCTTAGCGAAAACCGCACGGACAGTACGCAGAAGAATAATGAGGTCACCGGTAAGCGACCAGTTCTCAACATAGTAGAGATCCAGACGAACCGACTCTTCCCAGGAGAGATCACTACGGCCAGAAACCTGCCACAGACCGGTAATACCGGGCTTCACCAGCAGACGGCGGTACGCAATGTCCTCGTACTGCTCAACTTCCTCAACCAGCGGAGGACGCGGACCCACCAGCGACATATCGCCAATGAACACGTTCCACAGCTGAGGCAACTCATCAATCGAGTACTTACGGATGAACTTGCCGATGGGGGTAATACGCGGGTCGTCCTTCATCTTGAAGAGCACACCATTACCCTCGTTCTGCTCCAGGAGGCGCTTCTTAACCTCTTCGGCGTCAGTACGCATCGAACGGAACTTCACCATCTTGAAAAGCTCACCGTTCAGACCCACACGGTTCTGCAGGAAGAAGACCGGACCGCCATCACGCTTGACCAGCAGCGCCACCACCAGGAACAGCGGAGACAGCAGAATCAAACCCAGACCCGAAGACACAACATCCACAGCGCGCTTGAAGAACGCCGACAGACCGGTAATACGCGGCGTCGACACGTGCACCAGCGGCAGACCATTCAGCGGCTGCATGTGCATACGCGGACCAGCAATATCGGTCGTCGCAGGAGCCATAATCAGTGAAATATGCGCGTCAGCAAGCTTCCAACCCAGCAGACGAACCTGATCCGGGCTCAAGTGGTGACCATTCGTAACCGCGACCATGTGAATATCGTTCTCGCGGATGGCCTCCATAATGTCAGCCGGAGAAGTGCTGTAACCAAGGACCGGAATCGGAGCGCCAGCAACAGTAGTACCCGGGGTGAAACCGGGCAGGTAGAACGCAGCGGGGGACAGGCCGGAAGCAACCACATCCTTCAGGTTCTTGTACAGGTGCTGACCGGTCGTCACATCAGAAATAATCATGACGCGAGTCAACGCACGACCGCGAGTACGCGAACGCACCAGACCCTGACGAATCAGCCAACGCTCAACGAGCAGAAGGAACAGACCCAGCGGGTAAGCAATCAGCAGGTACATACGGGTGACGTCAACCTTAAGGAAGAACGCCACAATAATCAGCAGGCAGAAAAAGTAAGTAGTACCGCGAGTAATGAGGCGGTACTCCTCAGTGCCGAACCCCATGATGCGCAGGCTGCGGGAGCCGTTCACCTGGAGGATAAACCACCAGCCGACAACCATACCAACGCCCAGGAAGATGTAATCAATAGCGGGAATACGGCCATCCAGGGCGTTAATAGGCCAAACGTTCACATAGGGCAGGTCAGCATTCTCCCACCCGAAACGAATCAGATGCGCAGCGACAACCGCAATAGCAATGGCGAGAAAATCGCCAAAGTAAAGGGCACGCTGAACCTTGGGATGCCAGCTTCGCTTGACGACGAAGTCTGAACCCCACATTTTTTTAAGACGATCTTGTACTTTCAACGGTGTAATCTTCCCCGGAAATTTGTCCTGTGCTGCGGACAGAGAGCGGCGAATAGGCACATTTACCCCTAATTATCGGTGAATAGGGAATCGTGTCCTAGTCTTTGTCCTGATGAATGAGTGAACCCTTAATCTTACTGAGTGAAAATAATGGCAGAGACTACGGCAAAGGCGCTGGTAAGACGCCTAGTGGAGCGTTATATGAGCCCACAGAGCGCATAAACGTGTTCCGTAAACTATTCTACGGGGTCGGGGGTCTTCCGTCTCGAAGAATGAAGAGGCAAAGTCGCTCCGGTGTGATGAAATCAATCACAGAAAAAGAAGAGAATAAGAGCCTCCGGGAAGAATGCCTAGTGGAGCTAAGAAACTCCCAAAACTACCGGTATGTTTCACGCACCTGCAGAAAAACAATAACCGGCATATAAAAAGACAAACCCCGGAGGCTCAATAACAAACCCTACGCACACGGCGTAAAAGGGACATTAAGGACGCTCAAGCCCCGCACGATCCAAAATGAAATCAATCATCGGCTCATAACGGCGCGGCGGAACGTTATCGTCCATCGGCACGCACACCGGCAAATCTCCCTGCTCAGCCGCCACAAACAGACCCGGATCATTACAATCCGCAATACCAATCGTCAGCAACTTACAGGTCGAGGAAGCATAACCAGCCATACCGTGATCCGAAACCACCAGATCCGGAGTCACACCGCGCGCCTTCAACTGATCCAGTGCGATGCGCATCGGGCCGGGGAAATGCGTATGCTGCAGATTACCGTACTGCTCAAACATCACGACATCCATAATCTGGCGGACATCGCCGTCCAGGAAGCGCTCACCCTCCTCAATCTGGAGAACCTCAGCACCGGCAGCCTTCGCAGCCGCAGCCATCACCGCATAGATGGGGAACAGGCCCGCCGGGTGACCTGTCGCAAATAGAATACGAGAACCCGCACGCACCGCCTCACCGAAGATACGGGCGTACTCCTCCAGCGCGCTGATGCACTGCTCAGCACCAATAGTGTCCTGGCCGTGAGTATGCGAACGGTCCGGGTTCAGGCCCGCGCGGCGGACCATCACCTCAAACACCGAATCGTAATCCCACTCGCGGGTCCACTGCACACCAAACTCAAGGTGCTCATTACCATCCAGGAAACCCTGAATGTGGTCCAGGTTATTCTCTCGGGCGGTTGCCACCTCGCCGGTAATACGCACAGAATCCAGGTACGCGGCGAACTCATCGCGGCTCATCGAGAAAGACATTAAAACTCCTCACAACGTGAAAAATACATTACTGCGAGATACCCTCACGTACCTCGGCATAAGCTTCCAGGGTCTTACGCGCCGTCTGCTCCCAACCCATCGTGCGGGCACGCGCCGCGGCGTTCGCACCCAACGAATGACGCAGATATGGGGCACGCACCAGACGCTCAATAGCTGCAGCCCAACGCTGCGGAGTACGAGGCGCCACCAGCAGGCCCGTGCGGTGGTTCTCCACCGCAAAGCGCAGACCGTCAGCATCCGTAGCGAGCACCGCCGCGCCGCACGCCTGCGCCTCCAGAGCCACCAACCCGAACGTCTCAGACGACGACGGGGACGCCACGATATCGGCGGCACGGAAAATATTCGCCAACTCAGACGCCGGAACCGGGTCCTTCAAATGCACCCGCTCTGCCACACCCAGCTCAGCTGCACGCTGCAACAGGCGGCGCTCATAATCCGAATCGGAGCGACCAATAATATCCACGTCCACCTGCAGGTCGGAGGGGAGCAGCGCGAGCGCCTCCACCAGCAGATGCGGGCCCTTCAACGGCTGAGGCCTACCGGCAAACACAATGCGGCAACGAGTCTCCGAGGTGTCATTGAGCGGATGCACGCCAGGAATCGTATGGAAAATCGAGGTGTCAACGCCCGGGGGGATAATGGCAAGCTTCTGCGCGTCCGTACCGTAGTACTCGCCCATCTGCTGCGCCTCCAGGGGAGTATTCACAATCACCCGGCTCGCGGAGCTACTCATCAGACGCTCGGCGCGGTAGCGTTCCTCAGGTTCGGGTGCTTCACCTTCGCCGCGGCGCGCATCCTTGGCGGCAGCCGTCGTATGCGGAGTGAAAAGAACGGGGATCGGGAAGCCAGCGCCCTGAGCCGGCCACAGTTGGGATGCGCGAGCCGCAGCCTGACCAGATAGCCAATAGTGGGCGTGAATAATATCCGGGGTGTACAGTGCCTGCTCCACACACGCCTGCGCAAAATCATCGGTGACCGTAGCCAACTCGTTCTTCGAAAGACCACGAGCGGACGGAAGATCAAGGCTGTGGCGCACAAGGCGCTCACCGGGCTGAGGAGGCTGACGGAACGGCGAATCAGCCGGAAGCGCCTCACCGCGGTCCAGCGTGAAAACCTCAACCCGCAGCTCGGGATCGAGCTCCAGCATGGCATGCACCGACCGGGCAATATAGACGTTCATGCCGCCTGCATCTCCGCTACCGGGCTGCGCAAAAGGGTCGGTGTGCATGGAATACACGTGAACCGTCCGAACCGGCGGCAGAGTGCTCATCGATGCTTTCCTCTCTAAAGGGGTACCTGACCTAGTGTAGCGCGACAGGACTTTCGCACAGCGGGAGGTCTAGAATTTAGTAGAAGAGAGGCTGCTCAAGTACAGCCTGTAGTACCCGCCCGTCAGAAACGAAGGACCATGACTCACCCTCAGCAGCCTGCCGAACCGCTTTACTGCCCGCCCTGCGCTCCCGGCCAGGTGGAACGTAGCGCCACGATTGATCTTGACGCGCTGGAACATAATGTGCGCCGACTCAAGGAACTCATTGGCGACCGCGTGCTCATTGCAGTGATTAAGGCGGATGCGTACGGTCACGGCGCGTACCCGGTGGCACGTTCGGCTATTGCAGCCGGCGCTGACCTGCTGGGTGTGGTGCACGTGAACGAGGCGCTGGAACTGCGTGCTGACGGTATTGATGCGCCGCTCATGGCGTGGCTGCACACCCCCTCCACCGATTTTGAGGCTGCACTGCAGGAGAAGATTCGTCTGGGTGTTTCCGGTTGGGACCTGGAGGCGGTTGCCGCCGCCGCTGAATGCACCGGCGAGCGCGCTATCGTGCATCTGAAGGCTGATACCGGTCTGGGCCGTAACGGTGCCACCGCGGCGGATTGGCCTGCGCTGGTGGCTCGCGCCGCTTCCCTGGAGGATGCCGGTCTGATTACGGTTGAGGGTATTTTTAGCCACCTGGCGGTTGCGGATGAGCCGACCCGCGCCGAGACTGCGCAGCAGGTCGATACTTTGGATACTTTTGTGGCTCAGGCTCGTGAGGCTGGCCTGGACCCGAAGATTGTGCACCTGGCGAACTCGCCGGCGACCCTGACCGCCTCCCTGGAGGGTTGGGATACGGAGGAGCGTCTGCTCGGTGACGGTGTGCGTTGCGGCCTTGCTCTGTACGGTCTTTCCCCGCTGCCGGGGGTGACCGCTGAGGACCTGGGCCTAAAGCCCGTCATGACGGTGGGCAGCTACATTGCCGCCGTGAAGGAAGTTCCTGCAGGTCAGGGTGTTTCCTACGGGCTGCGCTACCACACTCCCAAGGCAACCACCCTGGCGCTTGTGCCGCTCGGCTACGCTGACGGTGTGCCGCGCATTGCGGAGAACGCGCCGGTGCGCATCTACCCGGGCGCGCAGAACGTGGAGAACGGCTCCGTGCCTAATAACGCGGAGGGTACGACCTACCGCGTGGTTGGCCGCGTCGCCATGGACCAGATGGTCGTTGACCTGGGCGAACCCGGCCTGAGCGATCCCGCCCTGGGGTACCTGGGCGCGCCCGCCATCCTTTTTGGCGCTGGCGAGAACCCGCCCGTGGAAGAATGGGCGGAAGCCGCGCAGACCATTAACTACGAAATCGTGACCCGCATTTCTCCCCGCGTGGAGCGCCTCTACGTTGGCGGCTCCTGGGTTGAAGCTGAACTGAACGAGCTGTGGGGCACCGGCGAGGAACAGGAGGGCTAATGAGCGCTGAATACATTTCTGCCGCCCTCGACCTGGATGTGACCGGCCCCGATCATACGCGCCGCCTGGCGCTCACCCTGGCGCAGCACCTAAACGCCGGGGATGTACTGTTGCTCTCGGGTGAGCTCGGCGCGGGCAAGACCACGTTCACCCGCTCCCTGGGTGAAGGCCTGGGCGTGCGCGAGGGCGTTATCTCACCGACCTTCGTGCTTTCGCGCGTGCACCCGAACCTGCCGGACGGCCCCCGACCCGGCGGCCCCGACCTGGTGCACGTGGACGCCTACCGCCTCTCCAGCGCCGAAGAGCTCGACGACCTGGATCTGGAGTTCTCCCTGCCGCGCTCGGTGACCGTCATCGAGTGGGGCCGCGATAAGGCTGAGCACCTGAGCGATTCCCGCCTGGAGCTGGACTTCACCCGCCTGACCGGCGCGGATGCGCGCTTCGCCTACTCGGGCGCCGAAGAGTTCAGCTGGGACGATGAAGACGAGGACGAAAGCGACGAGGATGCGGACACCCCCGAACCTCGCCTGCTGCGGGTGCGTGCCTTCGGCCCCCGCTGGGAGCACGCTTTTGAGGCACTGAAAGAGGCCCTGCAGAGCGCCTAGAGCCCGCGCGTTAGAATGATAGGGTGCTAGTACTTGCCCTTGATTCATCCGCCACCGCATCTGTGGCGCTCGCCCGTGTGCACGGCTCCGAAGCCGGTGCGTCCTTCGAAATCCTCGCCCGCTACGAGAGTGAAGATACCCGCTCCCACGCCGAGGTGATGGGCCCCTACGCGCAGGCGGCCCTGCAGGACGCTGGCGTGCGCGGCGAAGATTTGGATGCGATTCTGACCGGTACCGGCCCGGGACCTTTTACGGGTCTGCGTGCCGGTATCGTTACTGCGCGCGCTCTGGGTTTTGCCTGGTCGGTGCCGGTGTACGGCATGATGAGCCTGACCGCGCTGGCTGAGCGTGCTGTGTCTGGCGTGGTCGCCGGGGAGGAGAACGTAGAACGAGCGTTCGCCTCTGCTGAAGGTGCTGAACTGCTCGTACTCTCCGACGCGCGCCGCCGCGAAGTCTACTCCGCCCGCTACTGCGTGAACGCCGAAGGCTACAGCCTGGTGGACGGCCCGAACGTATGCCCCGCCTCCGAAATTCTGCCCGGTGGGGGCCCCTCCTACGCCTACGGTTACGGTGCTGGCCTGTACACCGAGGCCCTCGAAGAGCACGGCTGGACCATCGTTGATTCTGCCCGCGAGGTTCACCCGCACGCCGAGTACCTAGTTGCCGCCGCGGCACGCCTGGGCGTAGAGAACCTGAGCGAGGACACCTCCGCCCAGTACCTGCGCGACTCAGACGCAAAGGTCCCCGCCGCAATGCTCGCCCGCCAGCAGAAGCAGGCCGCGCAGGCCGCACAGGCTGCCGCGCAGAAGGAGAGCTAAATGAGCGCTACCGACAATATCGTGCGAGACGACCTGGCACTGAATAACCTGGCGCTGAGTAACCTGGCACTGGGCGCCCGACTGCGCGTTGCCGAACTTGCCGACGTGCAGGCCATGCACTGCATGGAAACCACCTTGTTCCCCGCCGACGCCTGGCACATCGACATGTTCCTCGAAGAGCTGACCCACCCGACCCGCACCTACTACATGCTCGAGCTACCGGTGGAGAACCCGGAAAGCGACGAGGGCGGCTGGCGCGCTATCGGTTACTGCGGAACCATGGTCGTAGCCGACACCGCCGACGTTCAAACCATCGGCGTGCTCCCCGAGTACGAGGGCCACGGCTTCGGTCGCGCCATGCTTGAGCAGATGCACGAGCGTGCCCGCGAGCAGGGTGCCGAGCGCATCCTGCTGGAGGTGCGTGCCGACAACCCGCGCGCCCAGCGCCTCTACGAACGCAACGGCTACCGTGCGATTCATGTACGCCGCGGCTACTACGATGATGGAACCGACGCCATCATTATGGAATGTACGTTCTAAATACTTTGTTGGGCTAAACGGCAATCCCCGCGATAGGGGCGAGCATCCGCCGCCCTCTACACTCGCCCTCTACGACGCGGTATCCCTACACCACGGCATCCTTACCTCACTGCAACTAGAAGCACTACGCGCAGACAGCGCAACAGAAAGATAGACTATGAGCACTCGCGAACCCCTCGTTCTGGGCATCGAATCCTCCTGCGATGAGACCGGTATCGGCATTGTGCGCGGTGCACAGCTGCTCAGCAACACCATCTCCTCCTCCATGGAAGAGCACGTGCGCTTCGGCGGCGTGATCCCCGAAATCGCCTCCCGCGCTCACCTGGACGCCATGATCCCCGCCCTCAAGGCGGCACTCGCCGAAGCGGACATCACCCTCGATCAGGTGGACGCTATCGCCGTCACCGCTGGCCCCGGCCTGGCGGGCGCACTCATGGTCGGTGTCTCCGCGGCGAAGGCACTCGCTATTGCCACCGGCAAGCCCCTCTACGGCATTAACCACCTGGTCGCCCACGTTGGCGTTGGCCTGCTGGAGGATAACGGCACCGAAGACGGCTCCGACCTGCTGGCGAATGCCGGTTCCGGTGGTCTGGGTGCGCTGCTGGTCTCTGGCGGTCATACCGAAATCCTGCAGGTGCGCGACATTACCTCCGATGTGCGTCTGCTCGGCGCGACCCTCGACGATGCCGCAGGCGAGGCCTACGACAAGGTCGCCCGACTGCTGGGTCTGGATTACCCGGGTGGCCCCGCGATTGATCGCGCCGCCGCCGAGGGTAACCGCAACGCCTTCGTGTTCCCGCGCGGCCTGTCGAACCGCAAGTTTATGGGCACCGCCGAGGAGCCCGGTGCGCACCGCTACGATTTCTCCTTCTCCGGCCTGAAGACCGCCGTGGCGCGCGTGATTGAAAGCTTTGAAGCGGCCGGTGAAGAGGTACCGGTTGCCGATATCGCCGCGTCTTTCCAGGAGGCGGTCGTGGACGTCATCACCAAGAAGGCGATGCTTGCCTGCCGCGAGCAGGGCATGAAGACCCTGCTGCTCGGCGGTGGCGTGGCGGCTAACTCGCGTCTGCGTGAGCTGCTTGCCGCCCGATGCGCCTCCGAGGGGGTGCGCCTGATTATCCCGAAGTTCACCCTGTGCACCGATAACGGCGCGATGGTTGCGGCGCTGGGTGCCCGCCTGGTCGCTGCCGGTCGTGAGCCCTCGGGTGTGGACTTCACGACGGATTCCTCGCTGCCGGTGACCACCGTTTGTTTCTAAAGGGTAATGCGAGCGCGTTAATGCGGCTCGCCTCGAAGAATACCTACAGAAATGCCTCGGCGCAGTTTCCCAAAAGGACTCTCCTAAAGGACTGCGCCGAGGCATTTTCTATATTCAAGTTTGAGTTGCGGGGGAATTCTAACGCAGCGCTCGCGCACGGGACTGAGCGGCGACATCCAGCGCCACATCACGCAGAGAGCCGGTCTTCTCAAAGACCGCACGCTGACGATCCGCACCCGTACCCTCGGCGAGGATGCGGCGTACCTGCGCCAGCTCCAGCTCGCAGTCAAGGTCGCGTGCCACCGGCTCCAGCTTGGGCAGAAGCAGCTCAAAATCTTCACGCAGAGTACGCTGTGCCGGCTCGTTGGAGACCACGATCTTAGCCTCCAGGCCGTAGCGGGCAACGCGCCACTTATTCTCCTGCGCGTGCCAGGGGGCGAGCACCTCAATGCTTTCACCCGCCTCAATACGGCGGGAGAAGTACTCCACCAGGCACTGCGTGAACGCCACGATCGCCGCAACATCCGGCAGGGAAGCGAGGCCATCGCAATAGCGCATCTCGATGGTGCCGTAACGCGGAACCGGGCGAACATCCCAACGGTCCTCGCTCGGGTCGGTAATCACGTCGGTTGCCACGAGTGACTCCAGGTAGTCGCTGTACTGCTCCCAGGTATCAAAGTGGAAGGGCAGACCGTTCGTGGGCAGCTGCTGGTAGAGCTGGGTGCGGTGCGAAGCGTAACCGGTATCGATTCCGTCCCAGTAGGGGGAAGAACACGAAAGCGCCAGCAGATGCGGACCGTAGTTGGTCAGCGCGTCAATGAGCGGCAGAACCTTATTGCGGGAGTCAATGCCCACGTGCACGTGCACACCGTAAATGACCATGTGGCGGCCCCAATACTGGGCGCGCTCGACCACACGCTGGTAGCGTTCCTTCGCCACGACCGGCTGGTCAGCCCAATGGGAGAAGGGGTGAGTGCCGGCGGGGTAGAACTCAATGCCGAGCCCATCGGTGATGTCACGCAGGGTATCCGCCAAATCCTGCAGCTGACGGCACGCCTCAGCGACGGTGCGGCAGATGCCGGTCACCACCTCGAGGGTGTTCTCCAGGAATTCGCCGGTCACGTGCGCCCGGTCGGAGGCGGGCTCGAGCAGTTCGGGGCGGCGCTCGCGCAGGATGGATAGCACCTCGCTGGCGCGCTGGGTCAGTGCGCCGCTTTCACGGTCGATGAGCGCAATCTCCCATTCCACGCCGAGAGTGGACTGCGGGGAGGTAGCAAAGTCGATCATATTGCCTTTCCTGCGTCTGGAAATAGGGTCGTGCATGGTGCCGACTATGGAAGTTATTATCGGTGGGCTCTACCCGGCTGTGCGCTAGCCGGTGAGAGCCGGCTCCTTGGGGGAGTGCCTCTACTAGGCCGCGTATCTTTAATCAGGCACCGTATCTTTATCGGGTACCGTATCTAGTGTACGGTCTTGCGGTGCCCGGTGCCCTGTCGGGGGCAGAATCCGGAACGGAAACGTCATGAATCGTCACGAACGGTAACCCGTCCTCGGGGCTGGGCAGTCGGGTCTGGGGCGTCAGTGCTGGGCAGTTAGGGGTGAGCAGCCGGGGCTGGCGAGGCTAGAGCGGGCGCACATGCCAGCCGACGCGGCGTGAATCCCTACCCGAACCGATGCGGGTAAAGACCAGCGTTGCCGGACGGTACGATGACTCCTGCGCATCAGAAGAAGAATTAGCGTTCTTTTTCTGTTTCTTCTTGGAAGGCTTAGAACCCGCAGAACCCAGCAGGCGCGCACGCAATTGCTCCGGAACAATATCCACGCCACGCTTCTTAATCGTCAGTGCCGTAAAGCCCTGCTCGCGCACCCAACGCTTCAGCTGCTTCTCCTGCAGGGGAATCTCCTCCAACACCTCGTAGCAGGCAACCAGCGGATGCTCCACCGGCTCGGCAGAACACAGATACGCCAGATGCTCATCCAACAGATGCGCGCCAATACTCTGCGCAAACTCAGCGACCAGATGCGAGCGCACAATCGCCGGGGCGGGCTCCAACAGGTATTCACTCGGCTGCGGCAAGGACGTCGGAACTTCAACGCTCTGCTGCGCCTCTTCCGCCGTTAAGGGGCTGCGGAAGCTCACCGCCTCGTAAGGCGGCAGCAGGGCACTGGTTTCGGCGGTGCCTTCATTAGAGGTAGCCTCTTGCACAGGCAGCTCGCGCGCAGGGGTTTCATACACAGAGGTTGCCGTGCGAGCCACCCCCTCCTGAGCCAGCGCGTTAAACCAGAGCACCAACTCGGCAAGCGAACCCTCCGACTGGATCCATTCCGCCTCAACGCGCGGGTTGGGGTTCACCTCCGATGCAATATCTTCGGGTGAAGGGATGCCCTCATGCGGAAAACCGGGCCCCAATTTCACGCCCATCGGCACGCCCGTACGAGCCAGATTCAGCACGAACGAGAACGGGGGAGAGAACGCCTCCGGATCAAAAAGACGCTCCGTCTGAGCCGTCTTCGTACCCCGCAACTCGCGGCGTGCCGGGTCCATCCACACAATGCTCACCGGCTCACCGGAAGCGTCCAGAAGTTCACCGTGCACATAATCGGTCACATCCCCCGAATACACGTGGGCCTGCGGGCAAAACTCAAGGTTCTTCGCCGCAAAAGAAGCCGTCAACGGGTCCAACTCCACCGCAACCACGGCACCGCGCTCCGCCGCATACACGGCAGAATCCGACGCAATACCGCAACCCAAATCAGCCACAGTGCCGGCAACCGGGTGCAGGCGCTGAGCGCGATAGTGCGCAATCACCGGGCGGGTTGCCTGCTCTGCAGCCTCCTGAGTCAGCATAAGCGTGCGGGCGCGCTCGCCGAACTTGGCGCGCGCACGGGTACGAGCCTGCGCCAGCGAAATAATCTGTGCAGACTCCTCGGGGCTAAAACCTCGCGAACGCAAAGAAGTAACGGCGCTAAGCGTATCCGAACCCAGCGGGTAGAGCTCATCGGCTGCCGCGAGCGCTTCGGCGCTGAACGGAAGCTCGGCGGCGGGAGTAAAAGGGGATGCGGGAATAGGCATGCTCCTCATTTTACGGGGTGCCGGTTTTGAGAGGTGAGGAGCCCGATTTGCCCAGCTTTTTGCTCAGCGTTCGCCTTGCGGTGAAACACCCCGGCAGAGGGGTGCTTTTCTTGACCGAAAGCACAGGTGAAACTAGAGTTGAGGTAGCACTCGAGACAGTCATCGGGCGCGCCACTGCGCCGCTGTCTCGCATCGAACGTAAATCCACAACCCGGAGGAACCGATTATGGCTATCAAGCCCCTGGAAGACCGCGTCGTTATCAAGATCGAGCAGGCTGAGCAGACCACCGCATCCGGTCTGGTCATCCCCGAAACTGCGAAGGAAAAGCCGCAGGAAGCACGCGTTGTCGCCGTTGGCCCGGGCCGCGTGGATGAGAAGGGTAACCGCATTCCCGTAGACATCAAGGAAGGCGACGTTGTCGTGTTCTCCCGCTACGGTGGCACCGAGGTCAAGTACCAGGGCGAAGAGTACCTGATTCTCTCCGCACGCGACGTTCTGGCAATCGTCGACTAATACTTTTCAGATGCTCATGCGCCGTACCGTTCATCCGGTACGGCGC
>ERZ1674204.34-NODE-34-length-14688-cov-6.377435_pt1 | contig 14688 bp, 9 predicted proteins | sample MGYA00581296_ERZ1674204 | MGnify/ENA primary metagenome ERZ1674204 (study PRJEB41354, sample SAMEA4873331) | human saliva metagenome | biome: human-associated habitat [ENVO:00009003]; feature: mouth environment [ENVO:08000002]; material: saliva material...
AGAAATATCCCGTGCAGATACGTTTATCTGCACGGGATATTTATATGTTTCTCACCGTTGCGGGTCAGCCGCCGCGGCTAGTACTTCAGGCTAGTACATCAGAGGGGAGAAGCGCCTACTTGCTCTCGCCCTTGAGCGCACCCACGAGCGGGCCAATCACGTCCATGGGCAGCGGGAAGACCACGGTCGAGTTCTGGTCGGCACCCAGCTCCAGCAGGGTCTGCAGGTAACGCAGCTGCAGGGAAGCGGGGGACTGGCTCAGAATGTCGGATGCTTCCTTCAGCTCGCTGGAGGCCTCCAGCTCACCGCGTGCCGAAATGATCTTTGCGCGGCGCTCACGCTCAGCCTCAGCCTCGCGAGCCATGGCACGCTGCATAGCCTCGGGAATCTCAACGTCCTTAATTTCGACGAGCTCCACCTGAATACCCCACGGCTCGGTGCGCGAACCGATGATGGAACGCAGGTCCTCGTTCAGGTCCTCGCGGTGTGCGAGCAGGGTGTCCAGGTCAACGCGGCCGAGCAGGGAACGCAGGGTGGTCTGCGCAATCTGGCTGGTGGCAATCGGGTAGTTCTCAACCTCAAGCACCGCGTTCTTGGCGTTGGTCACGCGGAAGAGGACCACGGCGTTCACGCGGGCGGGAACGTTGTCCTTGGTGATGACTTCCTGCGGGGGAATGGTCAGGGTGATAACACGCATATCAACGCGCTGCAGGGAGTCAACGAGGGGGAAGACGACGTTCAGGCCGGGCTTCAGCTCCGAACGCAGGTGACCGAAGCGGAAAGAGATGCCACGCTCGTATTCGGGGATGACGCGGAACATACGAATCAGAATAAAAAGAACAATGACGGCAACTGGGATGAGGATAGTTGCCAAAGTGACGGGATCCATGGTTTTCCTTCACAAGTATTGGGGGAGGACGGTATGTGTGCCCACCTGCCCGCGCCTCGTACGGTGCAGGTAGTAGGGGGTGCCCGGTAACCGGGCTGTGTGGGGAGTTTGGGAGGGGAATTTCCCGTCCCGGCGTACATCGCGGCGGTCGGTGCTTTAGCGGCACCCCACATGGAAAACTCAAAAGAGGAATAAAAGAGAAATCCATGCAGGGCAGCCGCCGAAGCTAACAGACGGACCCAACCGACCGGTCAGCCGCCGGAACGGAAAAACTTGTGCAGCGCTACTTCTTCGCCATCTTCTCTGCAGCCAGCTTTTCAGCCGCCTCAACCTCAGCCAGGTTCTGCTCCTGCAGGACCTCGTTCGTGGTCTTATGCAGACGCGGAACCGAGGTGCCGGTACCGCTCCATGCGGGGCGGTCCGGGTCGAGGGCAGAGGTACGAACCGGCAGGGTTGCATCCGCAATCATCTGCTTGCGGGTCTGCTCGGTACGGCGCTTACGCTCATTCGACACGCCACCCCACTTCGCCGCGAAACGGTCCATCTTCACGTTCACCGATTCGTCAGCGGTGGATGCGTGAATATGCTTCGGATCGTTCTCGAAGTTCGCGGGGGAACGCATGAGCTTCACAGCCAGCGGGTAGGTCAGCGACAGGCAGACCACCGCGGCGGCACCCTCCACCAGAAGCTCCAGCGGGGAGTGCCAGACGATGGCGGCACCAATCAGGATGACCACACCCAGCAACGAGACAGCAACCGCCAGCCCGCGGTGGAAACGACCCGACTCGGAGTAGGGCCATTCGTCCACTTCACGGGTGAGCTCGCGGCCGTTCGCCGAGACGGTGCAGCTGTCCTTAATCGGGCAGGTGTTGCACACGCTGGGCTTGGCGCGGTAACGCATCACTCGGTTATCCGAGTCGAATGCGGTCGCCCACAGCCACTGGTCTTCGGGGCAGAGCCACGCGTCGCTCTCTTCGTGGTAGGTGAACCCGAAGGTTCGCGCCGCCACCATGCGCTGGCTGGTGCGCTTGGCGAGAATATCGAAGCCCCAACCCACGGCGACCAGGCCGAACGCGTACACGCAGGCCAGCCACACGAGGAAAGAAACTCCAGCAATCTGCTCAGGCATGGTTAGCCTCGACGATCACTACGGTAGGGGCTGGTCTGCTCGGGCAGCTCCTCGGCAGCCTTAGCGCCGGCGAACTCTGCGATGCGAGCGTCCTCAACCACCTCGTACAGCGGCGGTTCGGGCAGCTCCAGGACGGTTTCCTTAGCGTTCTTGGAGAAGATCTCCTTGATACCCAGCAGCGCCAGCTTAATCAGCGGGATAATGCCGACCAGGAAAATCACGTCACCGGGCATACGCATCCAACCCATCACGGCGGAAGCACCGTCGTGAATGAACGCGAAGGAACGAGCCTCGTAGTAGCCTTCACCCACGGACTTGTACAGCTGAGCAATACCCAGCGGCAGCAGCGAGATGAAGGACATCCACAGCAGACCAATGTTCAGAGTCCAGAAGGAGAACTTCAGACCCTTCTCCGGCCACTTGTTCTCCGGGAGCAGGTAGCGCAGACCAAACACCGCGAACGCAATCGCGAGCATACCGTACACACCCATCATGGAGGCGTGTGCGTGGTTTGCGGTCAGTGCCGTACCAATCTCGAAGTAGGACACGATCGGCAGGTTGATGAGGAAGCCGAACACACCTGCGCCGAGGAAGTTCCAGAAGCCCACAGCAATCAGGAACATAACAGCCCAACGGTGCGGGAAAGGCTTGGTGCGGTTGGAGTACTGGCGAGCACCCAGCTGCATGAAGCCCCACGCCTCAACGGTCAGGAAGGTCAGCGGGATAACCTCAGCAGCCGAGAAGAACGCACCGAATGCCATCTGTTCGGAGGGGGTACCGACGAAGTAGGTGTGGTGCAGAGTACCGATCACACCACCGACGGAGTAGAGCACAGCGTCCATCATGATGATGGAGATGGCGATGCGCTCGCGAACCACGCCGAGCAGCACGAAGATGTACGCCACCATGACGGTGGTGAACAGTTCGAGGAAGTCCTCCACCCAGAGGTGAACCACCCAGAAGCGCCAGAATTCGGCGACGGTCACGTGGGTACGCTGACCTGCGAGCAGGCCGACCGCGTAGAACATGGGGATGGCCAGGCCGGAGAAGAGGAACAGCCACGGCAGGGAGGTCTTCTTCGAGCCCTTCAGGCGGGAGGAGAGGGTACGCCAGACGATGACGATCCAGATGAACATACCCGCGGTGAGCAGGATCTGGAAGAATCGCGGCAGGTCCAGGAACTCCCACTGCTGCGAGAAGAAGCCGGTGAATTCCTTGGGGATGAGGCCCTTCTGAGAGAACCATTCGTTCAGCAGCGAGCCGAGGACCACGAAGACCACGGCGCCGATGAGAACGTAGGTAAGCAGGCCCTGCTTCTTGGGTTCGCGGCGGGTAATCAGCGGGGCGATGAAGATACCGCCCGCCAGGAACGCGCCTGCGGTCCAGAAGAGGGAGAGCTGAAGGTGCCAGGTTCGGGATACCGTGTAGGGCAGCAACTGGCCCATGTCGATACCGAAGAATCCGGTGAGTTCTTCACGGTAGTGCTCGGTGAGCGCACCCACCAGAGCCTGCAGCAGGAACAGCACCAGGATCGTTGCGAAGAGCAGGCAGGCTGCCTTCTGCGAGGGGGTCAGGCGAACTTCGTCGGGCTGACGGAAGTCGAGGACGGGTGCCTCTTCCGCGTGCCAGCCGATAGCGCGGGACCAGCGGCCGTAGATGGCGAACATCAGACCGGTACCACCGATGAGGGCAATCAGGGAGAGTGCCGACCAGACCATCAGATCCGCGGTGGGCTTGTTGTCCACGTTGGGTTCGGAAGGCCAGTTGTTGGTGTAGGAGTAGGGCTGGTCGGGGCGGTCTGCCGCCGATGCCCATGCGGTCCAGCCGAAGAATGCGACGAGGTCGTGCAGTTCTTCGTCGTTCTTAATGGCGTCGGGGAACAGGCCCTGCGAGGTGTCACCCTTCATGAGGGTTTCACGGTAGTGCTTGAGCATGAGCTGGTAGCCCTTGGTCTCACCAGCGGACCAGGTGATGGTCTTAGTCTGCTCGTCGTACTTGTTCTCCTTGCGCCACTCGTTCTTGACGAGTTCGCGGGGGTCCTGCTTGCCCTGTTCACGGTACTCCTTGACGGCAGCATCGGTGGTCAGGCGCAGGTATTCTGCAGTGTAGTCGGGGCCGAGGTAGGCACCGTGACCGAGCACGGATCCGTACTGCTGCAGGCCGCGTCCCTGGAACAGTTCCTGACCGTGCAGGATCTGTTCTTGGGTTGCGATAGTTTTGCCGTCGTTGCCGACGATTTTATCGGGGAGCGGCATGGAGAGTGCGTAGGTGCGCATTGCAAGGACTGCCATAATGGTGAAGCCCAGGAGCATCACAAACGCAACAGCCTGTACCCAGCCTTTTCCGGCATAGGCACCGACCGTGTCTGAGCGGCGGGCAATCTTTGCTGCCTGCGCACGCGAGACGGGTTTTGTAGCCATAGTGTATGTCTCCAGTGTGCGTGGATTGTGTAGGTGGAGTGGTTCCGACGCACATCCGCTGGAGGGGCGGCTCACTATGTTCAGGGTGAATCGTCCTTGAGGGAGGTGCGACAGCCCACCCTGCTCTCATTTTTGCATATTAAATGCGTATTTACGAAACTTTGCTGACGTATCGTCACAATATGACAGGCGTATTCAGGCATAAAAGCCACAGTTACAAGGCAAAAAAGTTCGAATGTTACGTTGAGGTTGAATCCTTAGCTTCCGTGACTACTTACCAGCCTGCAACGGGGGAACATAGGGCGGAAGCTATGCAGGCTCCCTCAATCAGGACTCTTACTCGGGTTCCTACTCGGGCTTCTACTTGAGCTTCTACCGGAAATCTTGCCGAAATTATTGGTGGGAGGCGCATCCCAGCATGTGGAAGGGGAATGCGGCACCCCTCACGTTCCTACACTCGGGTGTGGAATAATAAAACTCGGTACTACTAAACACAGTACAAATTTTTTCAGTACAGATTCTGTGCACCCACACGGTGTACCCTCAGAAGGGGCCACTTACCCCGCATCCACGGCGGACCGCCGCCACAGCCCGCAATCTATCGGCACCTCAGGAGAGTTCACGTGCTTCTCTACAAATCCACCCAGAAAGCAGTCACCGGAATCCTGCGCACCGTCTTCCGCGCCCGCGTGACCGGACTCGAAAACTTCCCCGCCACCGGCCCGGTGATTGTCGCCTCCAACCACCTGTCCTTCCTGGACTCCATCATTATTTCCGCCATGATGCCGCGCCGCGTGGCGTTCCTCGCCAAGGCTGAGTACGTGAACACCCCCGGCCCGCGCGGCAAGATGATGAAGGCATTCTTCGAAGCCGTGGACATCATTCCCGTGAACCGCTCCGACCGTTCCGAATCGCTCAAGGCACTCGATATTGCCCTGGAGAAGCTGCAGGAGGGTAAGGTCTTCGGCATTTACCCCGAGGGCACCCGCTCCCGCGACGGCTACCTGTACCGCGGCAAGATTGGTGTGGCGTGGCTGGCGCACATGACCGGCGCGCCCGTGGTTCCGGTTGGTCTGATTGGCACCGACCGCCTGCAGAAGCCCGGCTCGAACATGATTTACCCGCGCCGCTTCACGATTCGTGTGGGCAAGCCGCTCTACTTTGAGAAGACCGGCGAGAAGATGACCGGCAAGCAGCGCCGCGTCACCACCGACACGATCATGAATGAGATTGCTCAGCTGTCCGGTCAGGCACGAAAGCACGAGTACAACGTTTCGCCCTCAGCCGCACGTGACGCAGGCTAGGGCACTCGCCGCCTATACCGCGTAGACTTAAACCGCGCATTCACACACCGACCCCGCGCTTTGGGGGAGATGGGTGCAGGATGCGCGGTTTGTCGTATGCGTGAGCCTGGGATGTCCCCGGTAGCCCAGTAGAGCGAGGAGAAAGTACCCATGGCAGAGCCTTCCAGCTACCGCCCCGCCCCCGGCGAAATCCCCACCGACCCGGGCGTTTACCGTTTCCGCGATGCCGACGGCCGCGTCATCTACGTGGGTAAGGCGAAGAACCTGCGCAACCGCCTCAACAGCTATTTTGCGTCCCCGCAGACGCTGAGCCCGAAGACCTACGCGATGGTGCATACAGCGGCGAGCGTGGAGTGGACCGTGGTGGCGAGCGAAATGGAATCGCTGCAGCTCGAATACACCTGGATTAAGGAGTTTTCGCCGCGCTTCAACATTGCGTTCCGCGACGATAAGTCGTACCCGTACCTGGCGATTACCGTCAATGACGTGTACCCGCGCGCGATGGTCACTCGCGGCGAGCGCCGTAAGGGCGTGCGCTATTTTGGCCCGTATTCGCAGGCGTGGGCGATTCGTGAAACCCTGGATGCGCTACTGCGCGTTTTCCCGGTGCGTACCTGTACGAACGGTGTGTTTAACCGCGCGAAGAATAGTGGCCGGCCCTGCCTGCTCGGCTATATCGATAAGTGCGCGGCGCCGTGCGTGGGCAAGATTAGCGCCGAGGAGCATCGCGAGTTGGCGCGCGGTCTGACCCGATTTATGGGTGGTGGCGCTGAGAAGCATATCGCGCAGCTGACCGCGGAAATGAAAGCCGCCGCAGCTGATATGGACTTTGAGCGTGCCGCGATTCTTCGTGACGATATTGCCGCGCTGACTAAGGCGTTTGAACGTAATGCCGTGGTGCTCGGCGCGACCGTGGATGCCGACCTGTTCGCCTACTCTGAGGACGACCTGGAGGCGTCCGTTCAGGTGTTCTTCGTGCGCGGCGGCAGGATCCGCGGCCAGCGCGGCTGGATCGTGGAGAAGGTCAACGACAGCACCGACGCGCAGCTCATTGAGCAGCTCATCGCGCAGGTGTACAGCGATATTGCGGTGAGCCTCGCCTCCCAGAAGGACGCCGAGAAGAGCCTGAACAGCTACGATATTCCGCGTTCCGTGCTCGTGCCGGTGGAGCCCGAGAATAAGGAGCAGCTGGCGTCCTGGCTGGCGGAGGTGCGCGGCGGCCCCGTGGAAATTAGCGTCCCGCAGCGCGGCGACAAGGCAGAACTCATGAAGACGGTCGCCGAGAACGCGCGCCAGTCGCTGACCCTGCACAAGAGCCGCCGTGCCGGCGATTTGACCACCCGCAGCGCCTCCCTCGTGGAGCTGCAGGAAGCGCTGGAACTACCGGACCCGCTGCTGCGCATCGAGTGCTACGACATTTCGCATGTGCAGGGCACGAACGTGGTCGCCTCCATGGTTGTCTTTGAGGACGGCATGCCCGCAAAGAACGCCTACCGCACCTACAGCATTACCGGCGACGCCGCGCGTGACGATACCGCCAGTATGTACGACGTCATCACCCGCCGATTCAAGAGGCATCTGGCGCAGCAGGCGGAGCGCGAAGCAGCCCCCGTGCACTCCGGCGAGATTGACGCCTCCACGCCCGAGCCGGCGAAGTTCGCCTACCCGCCGAACCTGGTGCTCGTGGACGGCGGCCCGCCTCAGGTGGCTGCCGCCTCCGCCGCGTTGAGCGATTTGGGCATTACGGATGTGTACGTTGCCGGCATCGCTAAGCGCCTGGAGGAACTGTGGCTACCGGACGACGACTACCCGGTCGTACTACCGCGTACTTCGCAGGCGCTGTACCTGGTGCAGCGCATCCGCGATGAGGCGCACCGTTTCGCTATCACCTTCCACCGTTCCAAGCGCGGTAAGGCGATGGTCGCCTCCGCCCTGGATGAGGTGCCCGGTTTGGGCGAGGTGAAGCGTGCCGCGCTGATTAAGCACTTCGGGTCGGTGGCTCAGATTAAGCAGGCGAGCGCCGAGGAGCTGACGGCGGTGCCGGGTATTGGTCCGGCGTTGGCTCAGAAGATTCTGGCGGCGCTGACCTAATCCTCTGGCTGGCGCTGAGTGAAGGCCCGCCCGGGGTGTGAACGCAGCACCCCGCCTCGTAATGGCGCTTAACAAACGTGTCATAATTGAAGGAAACCGTCATCATTACGAGCGCGCTATCTTCGCGCGCCCTCAACCAGTAGAGTGGAAACCGTGAGTAATAACCATCTGCGCCTATTCACCAGCGAGTCGGTGACTGAAGGCCACCCCGATAAGATTTGTGACCAGATTTCTGACGCCATCCTTGACGGCATCATCGCCCAGGATCCCGCAGCGAACGTTGCTGTGGAGACCATGGTGACCACCGGTCAGGTGCATGTTGCTGGTGAGGTGACCACCTCCAGCTACGTCGAAATCCCCTCCATCGTGCGCGAGACCATTCTGGGTATCGGCTACGATTCCTCGACCCGCGGCTTCGACGGCGAGTTCTGCGGCGTGTCCGTGTCCATTGGTGAGCAGTCCCCGGACATTAACGCCGGCGTGTACGAGTCCCTCGAGGTTCGTCAGGGCATTGCTGCTGACGAGTACGACCGCCAGGGTGCGGGCGACCAGGGCATCATGTTCGGTTACGCTTCGAACGAGACGAACGTGCTGATGCCCGCTCCGATTTGGCTGGCGCACCGCCTCTCTGAGCGTCTGACCAAAGTCCGTAAGGACGGCCTGCTGACCGAGCTGCGCCCCGACGGCAAGACTCAGGTGACCCTCGGCTACGATTCGAACAACGTGCCTGTCTCCGTGGATACCGTGGTTGTTTCGAGCCAGCACACCGCAAGCTACGACCTGGCTGACCTGCGTGCAGACATTGAGAAGCACGTTATCGCGCCGGTTCTGGGTAGCGTCGAGCTGGATTCCTCCAACGCCAAGTTCATTGTGAACCCCGCTGGCCGCTTCGTTCAGGGTGGCCCCGTGGGTGACGCGGGCCTGACCGGCCGCAAGATTATTGTGGACACCTACGGCGGTTCGGCTCGTCACGGTGGTGGCGCGTTCTCCGGTAAGGACCCGTCGAAGGTGGACCGTTCCGCAGCGTACGCGATGCGTTGGGTTGCGAAGAACATTGTGGGTGCCGGTCTGGCTGACCGCGCCGAGGTTCAGGTTGCGTACGCTATCGGCCAGGCAGCGCCGGTCGGTCTGTATGTTGAAACCTTCGGCACCGAGAAGGTCAACCCGATCAAGATTGAGAAGGCTGTGCGTGAGGTCTTCGACCTGCGCCCGCTGGCAATCATTAACGAACTGGATTTGCGCCGCCCGATTTACAAGAAGACCGCAGCTCACGGCCACTTCGGTCGTACCGAGCCGGAATTCACCTGGGAGCGCCTGAACCGCGTGGATGCACTGCGTTCGGCAGTGTCCTCCTCCTAATATCTGTCAGGGTAGAGGAGCACGCAGATTCGGGTGACTCAGAGCAGTTCTGAATCGAACTCTTCGGCACCGTTGGGTGCTCAGCAGGAATCCCTGCAACAGCTTGACCTGTTGCAGGGATTTCCTGCTCTTCGTGATGCCCTGATTCCGGCTGCCCCGGAGCCGGTGAACGTTGCCGCCGAGTTGGAGGCGAGCGGCGTGCCGAACCCTGTGGCGCGTGTGCGCGTGGATAGCACCCTGCCGCAGGTGGACCGCACGTTTGATTATCGTGTGCCCGCTGAGCTGAGTGAGGATGCGGTGCCCGGCGCCCGCGTGCGCGTGCTGTTCAACGGTCACGAGCTGACCGGTTACATTGAGGAGCGCGCCGCCACGACCGATTGGACGCGTACCTCGCTGTTGCCGATCAAGTCGGTGCTGTCGCGTGTGCCGTCTGTTGCGCCCGAAATTTTTGCGCTTGCTGAGGCGCTTGCCGACCGTTACGCCTCCACGGTGGCGAACGTGTTGCGCCTGGCGGTGCCGCCGCGTATTGCCGCGCTGGATAAGAAGTACGCGCCGCTTCTGCCGGGTTATGAGTCGGATTATTTGGGCGATTCTGCCCCGGTAAGTACTTCCAATACCCCCGAGAGCACCCCGGAGAACGTCTCCGAGAGCACCCCGGCGAGCGCGGGGGAGAAGCCGCAGGAAAACGCTCCCGAAATCGCGGAACCTGAGTGTGCGGAATCTGAGCCTGATGCCGTCTCCGCCGCCTCCAGCACTGCCGACCCGTACGCTTGGCTTGCCACCCCCGGCGCGCCCGCACCCTTCGTGCTGGACCCGCCGACGCTGAACCCGGACGCGCCGGATGCCGCCTCCGTCTTCTCCGATTACGAGAACGGCGCGGAGTTCATTGAGGACGTCGCCGCCGGTGCCGCGACCCGCGCCGTGATGACGGTCCTTCCCGGCCACCTGGAGCACACGTGGGCGGATGTTTTGGCGACCGCACTCGCGGCTGCTGCGGCGAGTGGTCGCGGCGCTATTGCGGTGGTTCCGACCGCTAAGAACCTGGATCTTCTGGAGGCGGCGCTCGCCGAGCGTCTGCCAGCTGATTCGTTTGTGCGTTTGAGTTCTGATTCGACTCCGCATACTCGTTATCACGGGTTTGTGAAGGCGCGTTTGGGCAGGGTTCCGGTGGTGATTGGTACCCGTGCCGCCGCGTATGCGCCGGTGGCTAATCTGGGTCTGGTGGTGTGCTGGGATGACGGCGATTCTTCGCTGGTGGAGCAGCGCGCCCCGTATTGTCATGCTCGTGATGTGTTGCTTCTGCGTGCTTCTGCTGAGAATACTGCGGCGCTGTTTGCCGGGTTCAGTATGAGTAGTGAGGCGGCGCGTCTGGTGCGTACCCGTTGGGCGTCTCATGTGCGTGCGCCGCGTGCGTTGGTGCGTGATTATTCGCCGCGTATTTTTTCGACGGGTTCGGAGTTTGAGTTGGCGCGTGACCCGTTGGCGGCGATGGCGCGTATTCCGCACCTGGCGTTTGAGCATGCTCGTCGGGCGTTGGCGCGTGGTCCTGTGTTGGTGCAGGTGGCGCGTAGCGGTTATATTCCGTCGTTTTCGTGCGAGCGTTGCCGCATGCCGGCGCGTTGTGGCGAGTGTAGTGGGCCTTTGTCGGTGGCTTCGGGTTCGTCGGTTCCGTCGTGTTCGTGGTGCGGTCATTTGGCGCAGCAGTGGCGTTGTTCTGAATGCGGTTTTACGCATTGGCGTTATTCGGCGGCGGGTGCGACTCGTACTGCTGAGGAGCTGGGCCGTGCGTTCCCGAATGTTCCGGTGATTTCTTCGGCGGGTGACCATGTGCGGGCGTCGGTTGGTCCTGAGCCTGCGTTGGTGGTGGCGACTCCGGGTGCTGAGCCGGTGGCTTTTGGCGGCTATGCGGCGGCGCTTCTTCTGGATGCCGATAAGATGCTTCGTTTTGATTCGTTGCGTGCCCCGGAGGCGGCGTTGCGTCGCTGGTTGAATGCGGCGGCATTGGTTCGTCCTGCGGCTCTTGAGGGTACGGTGGTGACGACTGCTTCGCCGTCGCCGGTGGAGCAGGCGCTGGTGCGTTGGGATCCGGCGTGGTTTGCTCGTCAGGAGCTGGAGGAGCGCGCTCAGACGGGTCTGCCTCCGGCGGTTCGTACGGCTGCGGTGACCGGTGCGGAGGCGGATGTTCGCGCCTTCATGGAGGAGTTCTTGGGCTCTTCTGCGTTGCCGGAGCGGGTGCGTGAGCAGCTGCGTATTGTGGGCCCGGTTCCTCTGGATCAGGGGTATTTTGCCTGGTCGGAGTCTCTTGAGGAGGATTCTGAGGAGGCGCCGGTTCAGGGCGATTGGCGTACCCTGATGTTTTTCTCGTATGGCATTGCTCAGCAGGTGACCCGCGAGTTGCGTGCTACGCGTGCAACGATTGCGGCGTTGAAGAAGAACGTAGGGGAGCGTCCGGTTCAGATTCGTTGTGACGGCCTGGACGTGCTGTGATTTTCTAGTCGTGCTGTAGTGTTCTAGTGAGGGGCGGTTTTTTGCCCCGGGTTGGGCGTTGAGCGCGCGGGTTTGCGGGCGCGCTGTGCGCAGAGGCGAGGAGGTGAGAGGTATGTCGAAGGTGCCTCATCTGCTGAAGGGTAGTGCGCTGTCTGATGGTGAGCAGCGGCGGCTGGCTGAGTATGCTTCTGCGCATCCGAAGAGTGCCCTGCACCGTAAGGGTCAGCATCATGATGCGGCGGTGCTGCTGATTCATGGTATTGGCTATCAGAATCACGGCGAGACGCTCGCGTATTTTGGTAAGCCGGTGGCGGATAGCGTGCAGACCCTGTTGGCGCTGAATACGGGCGCGGATGCTGCCGCCGCCTCTGAAGATGCCCCCGCCGCGGAGGCTTCTGCGCGGGTGCGTGTTGAGGTGATTCCTGACGGCGATACCCTTCCGCCTGCCGCTGAGGTGAACCCGCTGAGCCACCATAGCGAGTTGACGTATTCGTTGACGATTGAGCGCACGGAGTACCCCGCCGACCCGGTTGAGGAAAGCCCGGAGGTTGAAGAGAACTCCGCTCAGGAAGAACCAGCCGAAGCCTCCGAGCCCAAAGAATCTACAAGAATCAGTCTGCCAAAAGTAGAACTTCCGAAGGTAGAGCTGCCCAGGGTGGAACTTCCCAAGGTTGAGTTGCCCAAAGTGGAGTTACCCAAGGTGGAACTGCCTAAAGTAGAGCTCCCTAAGATTGAGCTGCCGAAAATTGAGCTTCCCAAGGTAGAACTCCCGAACATCGATTTCCCGAACATCGAGCTACCTAATCTTGAGCTTCCGCGCCTGCCTCAGCCGAAGCCTCGCCCGGTTCGCACAATCACACGCCGCAGCCTCCTCTTTCAGGAGGGCTTCTGGCGGCCCAGGCATTACCGCCCGTTGAAGGAGCATTTGCCCTGGTTGGTGTCGGTTTTGCCGCTGTTTTTGATGTTCTGCTTCTACTATGAGCGCCCCGGCGTGACCTGGCGTGAGCGTGCCGGGCACCTGTTGCGTTCTATGGCGCGGTTTGTGAACGTGGCGCTGTGGCTGGTGTTGGCGGCTATGGCTGTGATGACTTTCCGTGATGCTTTTGTGGCGTCTCTGGGTACTCCGCAGGGTGCATTTACGGGTCTGGCGGCGGTGCTCGGCCTGGGTATTGTGGGCTGGGTTTTGGCTCGTCGTGCCCGTGAGCTGTGGGCGCTGGTGAAGGCTATTCCGACGCAGCTGATTCAGACGGCGACCAGCCCGGAGTCGCGCGATTTGGAGCGTATTTATGCGCGTCTGGATCGTCAGCTGGACGATTTGAGTTCCCGTAGCGATGCGGTGGGTATTATTGCTCATTCGCAGGGCGGATATTTGAGCTATGAGTTACTGCGTCGTCGTGCGGCGGCGGGTAAGAAGCCGATTCGTTTCTTCTACGGCCTGGGTAGTGGCGTGGTTCCGATTAGCATTATCGCTAGTGACCGCAACGACATTCCGGGGCCCCTGGATGCTGCGGGCAGCTACCGTAACCGCGCCATGCTTCTGTGGGTGAGCGTGGTTGCGGCGTTCTCCTGGCTGGTGGAGGCGTCCCTGCTGTTTGGCCCGTACCGTTCGCTACTGCACTATACGATGCTGGTACCCCTGGCGTTGAGCGCGGTACCTCTGGTGTTGAGCATTGCGCCGCTGGTTGCGAGCATGCTGGGCACCCTGAAGGGTAGGGCGCGTATTGTCCGCAAGAGCGCCCGGGACAGCGCCTCCGAAACTCCCTCCGCAAAGAGTCCGGCTGATGTGCGTCTGGCGGATGCGCGCCTGGTCAACCCGTACGGCACGCGCGCCTACGTGAAGTGGCTAATTCCGCTGCTTTTCGTGCACGGCGTTTTCATGCTGTACGCGGTGTTCATGCTGCTGATGGCTCAGCTGCGTGTTGAGGGCGCTGTCCCCGAGCTGACCGCCGCCTCCGTGGCGTTTTGAGGTGCGCTAATTCTGGTGCTCATGATGTCGGTGCGTAGCGCCTGCCACCTGTATGTGCGCGCCTACGCGCCGATGCTGCAGGATCTTGATGTGGCTGACCGGTGCGAGATTTCCGCTCGTGGTGACAGTATTGGTAGGTCGAATATTACTCAGCCCGCCGATGTAGACGTCAGCTTTGTGACCCTGCCGGGCCCGTCGGTGAATAGTCACATGCAGTATTTTGATGCGTGCTCGCCGGTGCCGTTGATGCTTGCGCACCGTCTGGTGCCGCACATGATGCCGGCGGGTGAGCAGGCGCAGAAAGCGGCGGCTTTCACCGATATTGGTACGGAACTGAACCACGGTTTTGCGCGCGTGAAGAAGTGGATGCGCACCATGCATTACGGGCTGTATGCGGTGCTTCTGCTGATGCTGTCGGTGCTACTGAATGTGACGTCGCCGGTGAGCCTGTCCGCGTTGACGGGGCTTGATACGTCGCGTCTGCATTCGGAGGGCTTTGACCGTCTGGTGGCGGATGCTCAGCAGCTGCGTGAGCAGGCGGGTTCTTCGGATCTGTTGCTGTGGATTCTGGTCGGCATTTTTGTGGTGGAGGCGCTGCTGATGATGGTGCTTTCGCCGTGGACTCAGCGGCGTTTGCAGCGTGCGTTCATGATGCGCAAGGTGGACCGCACGGGTCAGCTGAGCGAGTTCAATCCTTTGCCGATGGTGACGGCTCTTCTGGGTCTTGACGGTGAGGATGAAGACGCTGAGGATGCAGAGGAACATAACCCCGCAGGGGAGAAAAAGCAGGAGAGTAAAGCAGGGCAGAGCGCTGTAGTTTAGGGCGCTTAGGTGGTGCCGTTGGAAGGGCACCCCAGAATTTTTATGCATTCGTGTGCACCTAAGATTTGCTGGGGTTTGGCTGATTCTAATTGGCGTAGTCTCCGTATCCACGGTAATATATTCAGCACTGCGGATACTATTTCGGCGCTTGTCGAGGTGGTATTGGCAGTATCTATCACTCAACTTCGCGCACGCTTCACAACCGTGCGCACCAACGAAAG
>ERZ1674204.35-NODE-35-length-14632-cov-9.174453_pt1 | contig 14632 bp, 9 predicted proteins | sample MGYA00581296_ERZ1674204 | MGnify/ENA primary metagenome ERZ1674204 (study PRJEB41354, sample SAMEA4873331) | human saliva metagenome | biome: human-associated habitat [ENVO:00009003]; feature: mouth environment [ENVO:08000002]; material: saliva material...
GCGGGGGAGTGCCCCCTCTGCGGCGCCGGGGCGCCTTGAGGACGGAGCCCCCGCTACGCATGTCCGTTGCGCCGTCAAAGTTCAGTTCCACAAGGGCTGAGTATGTCAAGTTGGCTTTGCGGGCGATACACGTTATGCAGTTCCGTACAGTCGGCTCGCGGACGATGCTCGCGGGGGAGTGCCCCCTCTGCGGTGCCCCAATAAGTAAATGGGCCAGCCGCCTTGAGGACGGAGCCCCCGCTACGCATGTCCGCTACGCCGTTGAGGTTCAGCGCCGTTAAGGTTCAGTGCCGCTACAGACCCAGCTGACGCAGATAACGGTCCGCCACCGCCTCCACCTGATCCAAACCACGCACACGACCCAGCGCCTGCGACCACGCATCAGCCTCACCACCAGCCACCGGGAAACCAGCCGCCGCCCACAACGCCGCCGCCATCGCACCCACCGAATCCGAATCCGAATCCACCGACACCGCACGGCACAAACCCTCAAACAGCGCATTGCGTACCGTCGCATCATCAGCATCAGCCGGCAGACTCTTCACAGCATCCGCCGCGCACCAGAGAGCCACACCCAACAGCTCAGGCGCCGTCCAACCCGTACCAAAATGCTCCGCCACAGCCTGCGGAACCGGCGCCACGCCCTGCTCCAGCAACTCGAGGGCACGACTCAGCGCCGCCGCCGTACGCGCAGCATCACCCGGAATCGAATCATCCGCGCCCACCGCGCCGCACCACGACACCACACGGCGGGCAGAATCCAACAACGCATCAAACGAGCCAGCCGGGGACGCCAACAGGTCACGAACCAGCAACGCATACGCCGCCGCCGAAGCCAACGCCTCCGGATGCCCATGCGTCAACGCCGCCGCACGCACCGCCAACAAAACCACCGTACGCTCCTGCGCCACCGGCAACACACCCAACGCCGCCGAACGCACCAGCGCACCACTACCCAAAGCATCAGGATTCAACGACTTCGACACCAACTGCATCTCGCCCGAACCCAACGCCCGCAACGTCGCCGCACCCGGACCGCGACGCGCCGTCAACTCCGCTGCCCCATCAATCTCACGATCCAACGAAAACGGCGCAGACTCCGGCAGGCTCTCACCAATACCGCGGAACCACCGCAAATACGCCAACCACAGACACGCCAACTCATCCGCCGCCGCGCCCTCATTATTCCACTCCAAAACCTCCGTCAAAGCGTCCAGCGTGAAACACGTCAGCTGCGTATCATCACTGACCAGCAGCTCACCAAACGCCGAATCCCACGGCTTAGGGGCACTCTCCGCAATCTGCTCAGCCGACAACAACTCCAACGGATAACCCAGCGCATCACCCAACGCAGACGCACGCAGCAAACCGCGCACCCTGCCCGCAAACTCAGCCGAAACCTCAGGTGCATGCGTGAACTCAACAGAAGAAAAACTCATAGGGCGATTATCCCACGGGTGCTTAGGATGCGTGGGGGATGTACCAGTCGACTTTGTGCTCAGGATGTGCGGGGGTACCAAGTGGCTTCGTGCTCATGATCGCGGGGGAGTGCCCCCTCTGCGGCGCCGGGGCGCCTTGAGGACGGAGCCCCCGCTCCGCATGAGCACTTACGCCGCGGTAGGATGCCTACTCCGCGGATGGGGAGACACCGGGGAAGGAGCCCTCGCTCCGCATGAGCACCTACGCCGAGGATGGTTGGCTACTCTTCCTCGCCGGGAATGGAGAGGCTTAGACAAAAACGGCTTTGCGCTCATGCTCGCGGGGGAGTGCCCCCTCTGCGGCGCTGGGGCGCCTTGAGGACGGAGCCCCCGCTCCGCATGAGCACCTACGCAGTGGTGGGTTCCGACCCCTGAATGACGAACTGCGAGGCGCAAAACATGACGCAGTGCCATACTGAAACCATGAAGATTCTGCACACCTCCGACTGGCACCTCGGCCGCACCTTCCACCGCAGCCCCCTCACCCGCGAACACCAGCAGTTCATCGACGAACTGCTCGAATACGTGCACGCCGAAGGCATCGATACTCTCCTCATCAGCGGCGACGTCTACGACAGCACCATCCCCACCGCCGAAAGCACCACCCTGCTCGACCAAGCACTCACCCGCCTCATGCGCGCCGGCGTGCAAGTCATCCTCAGCTCCGGCAACCACGACTCCTTCCGCCGCCTCAGCTACGGCGCCGCCTTCTTCGAAGCCTCCGGCGTGCACCTGCGCACCAGCCTCGAAGACGCTACCCGCCCCGTCGAACTCACCGACGGCACCTTGCGCGTACACGTCTACGCCATCCCCTACCTCGCGCCGCGCCTCCATGCCACCGCCCTCGGTGTAGATCCCACCCACCACGCCGTCCTCGGCGCCGTCACCGACGCCATCCGCACCGACGCCGCAGAACGTCACGCCCGCGGCGAAGGCGCCGACCGCATCATCGTCATGAGCCACGCCACCGTCAGCGACACCGCCAGTAGCGCTGATACCACGCCCCGCAGCGACTCCGAACGCGACATCAGCGTCGGCGGCATCGACTGGGTACCCGCCTCCCTCTTCGACGGCTTCGACTACGTAGCGCTCGGCCACATCCACAAGCGCTACCCCGTCACCCACACCATCCGCTACAGCGGCTCCCCGATCGGCTTCTCATTCAGCGAAGAACACAACCGCAACGGTGCCTACCTCATCGAACTCAACCCCGGCGAAGAACCCACCATCAGCAGCCACGAATGGGCAACCCGTGTACACATGAAAACCCTGCGCGGCACCATGGAGCAGCTACTCAACGCCCCAGAAAACAGCCCCTACGAGCAGGGCTACTACTGCCGCATCGAACTCACCGACGAAACCCTACCCGTCGGCGCCGTCGACCGCCTGCGCAGCCGCTACGAAACCATCTCCCACTTCAGCTACCGCAGCACCCAACCCGCCACCGACAAACCCACCGCCGCACCGCCCACCCGCGACGCCGACCCCGTCGAAACCTTCGACCAATTCCACCAATACGTACGCAACCGCCCCCTCACCAGCGAAGAACGCGACGTCATCACCACCCTCAGCGACCACATCAAAAGCCACAAGGACAACGCATGATCCTGCACAGCCTCGAATTCGAAGCCTTCATGGCATACCCCAAGCGCCAAGAAATTAACTTCGACACCCTCAACAACGCCGGCGTATTCCTGCTCAACGGCCCCACCGGTGCCGGTAAAACCACCATCCTTGACGCCATCTGCTACGCCCTCTACGGCGAAACCAGTAGCGACCGCGAATCCGCCAAACTGCACTCCACCTACGCGGTGCACAGCGGCACCAAACCGCGCGTGCTACTCGACGTCACCCTCCACGGCAAGCGCCTGCGCATCGACCGCACCCCCGCCTACAACAAGCCCATCACCCGCGGCGCCCGCAAAGGCCAGATGCGCGAAGAAAGCGCCAAAGCAACCCTCGCCGAACTCGCATCCGGCGCCGACCCCACCGACGAAAAAGCCTGGACCCCCATCTCCAGCAGCGTCGCCGAAGTCAACCGCACCATCGCCGAACGCACCCACCTGACCAAAGAACAATTCCTCAAAGTCGTACTCCTGCCGCAGGGCCAGTTCGCGCAATTCCTCAAGTCCAAGCCCAAAGAACGCAAAGAACTGCTCAAAAAGATGTTCCCCGTCGAACACTACGAACAGCTCTTCGCCGCACTCACCGAAGAAGCGAAAACCGCCCAGCAGGAAGTCGCCCAGGACGAAAACACCCAGCGCGGCTACCTTGAACGTGCCCGCGTAGAAATGCTCGCCCTGCAGGCGCTACTGGACGCTGCGGATCCGGACGCTGAAAATGCTGCAGGGGAGGGCTCCGCTACCGAAGACCCTGTGGAGGCGGAGACTTCCGAACAGCTCACCGCTGAGAGTGTCACCGCCGAAACCCTCGACGCATGGGTCGCCGGCGGAGTAGAACGCGCCCGCGAAACCTCCGCACGCGAAAAGCAGGAGCAGCAGCGCCTCACCGACGAAGCCGACCGGAACACCCGCCTACTCGCCGAACGCGCCCAGCTACAGGCCGACTGGCGCGAATACGAGCAGCTCTGCGAGCGCCGCACCCGCCTGACCGAACGCGCCGACGAACACAAGGCGCAGCGTGAAGAGCTGGCGCAGGCGCGTGCCGCCGCGCCCCTGCACGCACAGTACGCGCAGGTCCATGCCGAATCGCAGGCGCTCGCCGCCCGCCAGCAGGAGCAGGCGGCCTGTGCATCCGCGCTGGAGGAGAACGGCAACGCTCTGCTTGCGGCACTGCGCGATGAGAACATTTCGCCGGAGACCACCTTCCCTGAGGAGACCACCTTCGCCGCACTCCCTTCCCTCGAGCCCGCCGAGCAGGAAATCCAGCTCGAGGCGCTCCTTGACACCCTGCGCGCCCTGCAGAAGAAGGACGCGCAGCTCGCCGACGAGGAAGCCGCCGCAGCCGCCCTGCTGAAGCAGGCTAACTCCCTCGAACAGGACAAGTCGCGTGCCGAAAAGACGATGAGCGACCTCACCGCCCAAGCCGAGCAGCTCGCCGAAGAACTCGCGGGATACAGCACCGCCGACGAGGAACGAACCCTCGCCGCGCACCTGGTCACCGAGGCGCAGCAGAAGCACGATGCAGCCCAGCAGATGCAGCAGAAGCTGGATGCCGCCTCCGCCGCGGTTGCTGCGGCCCAGAAGCAGAGCAAGCGCACCGCCACCGCCGAGCAGAAGGCACAGGAAAAGTGGCAGGCTTCGGCTCAGCAGGCGCTCGCCGCCACGGAGGAGTTCAAGAACCTGCAGGTGCTGCGCCTCGCCCAGGCCTCGTCTCTGCTGGCGCGCGAGCTCAAGGACGGCGAACCCTGCGCGGTCTGCGGTTCAGTGGAGCACCCCGCTCCGGCGCGGATTGCCGAGGGCGAGCAGCTGGTTGAGCGTGCCGACCTGGACGCCGCCAAGGAGCGTGAAGACAAGGCACACAAGCAGGCGCGTACCCACGAACTGGCTAAGGATCGGGCGACCAAGGCACATCAGGAAGCCTCCGAGGCGCTTGCCGCCGCCCGCACCCAGTACGAGACCCTGGTGGCTCAGGGCGAGTGCGATGTTGAGCAGACTGCCGCCCAGCTGCAGCAGGCGCAGACCCGCCTCGCGCAGGCTCAGTCGCGCGTGACCGCGCGTGACGGCGTGCTGGTGAAGGTTGAGCGGGTGCGTGCCGAGCAGCAGAAGGCTCAGGAGGCGCTACGCACCATCGAGAGCGCGGCGGTTGAGGCTCAGACTCGTCACCGTGATGCTGCGGCGCGCTGTGAGGCGGCTGCGGCTGAGTTGGCGCCTGCTCGTGCAGCGGTGGGTTTTGCGCAACGTGTTGAGGCTGTTGAGGGTTACCGTGTGGCGCATCAGCGTCTTGCTCGTGCAGTGTTGCTGTTGGGGCAGGCGCGTGAGCGTCATGCTTTGGCGGCGGCGCAGGCTGAGCGTTTGCTGGCTGAGTCTTCGTTTGAGAGCGCTGAGCTGGTGCAGGCGGCGGTGCGCACCCCCGAGCGTGTTGATGCCCTGGAGCAGGCTGTTGCCGCGTATGAGTTGGAGCATGCCCGCCTCCTTGAGGGCTTTGGCCGTGAGGCGATTGTTGCGGTGGCGGCTCGTGCCGCCGCTGGTGAGCAGGCGCCGGATGATCTGCAGGGTGTGCGTGAGCAGGTTGAGCAGTTGCGTGCGGCGGCGCACCGTTTGACTCTTCGTGAGGGTGAGCGGGAGAGCATGCTGCGTTCTTTGCATGTGCTGCGTGGCGAGTATGCGGCGTTCCGTGCGAAGACGGCGCAGCGTTATGACCGTGCGCAGATGTTGGCGAACCTGGCGGCGGCTGCCCGCGGTGACACGCTGGGCGGCTATGAGCATCAGGTTGACCTGGTGAGTTACGTGCTGGGTGCCGAGTTTGAGCGGATTCTGCACTCGGCGTCACTGCACCTGGATCGCATGAGTGAGGGCCGCTACGGCATGGTGTTCAGCGATCACCGTGCGAAGGGTAGCCGTTCCGGCGGCGGCCTGAACCTGGAGATTACCGACACCTGGACGGGCGAGCCGCGTGAGGCGTCGTCGCTGTCCGGTGGTGAGTCGTTCTTGGCGTCGCTGTCGTTGGCGTTAGGGCTGGCGGAGGTTGTTCAGGCGAATAACGGCGGCATCGAGCTGGACACCCTGTTCATTGATGAGGGCTTCGGCACGTTGGACGCCGAAACCCTGGATATGGTGATGGGCACGATTGAATCTCTGCGTGATAGTGGCCGCACTATTGGCCTGATTTCGCATGTGGAGGAGATGAAGAACCGTATTCCAGCGCAGATTGTGGTTGAAAAGGGTCAGAACGGCTCGTCGGTGAGGGTAAACTCCTAGTAGGCATAAATTCGCTTCCGGGCTGCTGTTATGGCATGTCCGGCGGCTTATTCGTGAAAGAGATGATGACCTCGACACCTCAGGACAGGGCACCGAATTCAACGTATCGTGTGGAACCTTCGGCTGATGCGCGCGCTAACGCATCCGCACCGGAGGTTCCTCCGCGCACCATGAAGGTGGCACCCGCCTCCGATGCGCTGAATAAAATGCGTGCTTCGGGCACGGGAATTCCGACGGTTCCGGGTACGTCCTTGACGGATGTGGTGCGCAGTAACGACCACGTGTTGCAGGAGTTGCCGCCGCGACCGGTTCCTACTGCGGATGAGGTTAATACGAACGCCTCACTGCCGGATATTTTGCGTCAGCATTGGGCGTTGTTCCTGCGTAACGGTAAGGAGCAGCGTTACCATCTGCGCGGTGTGCTCCGTGATGAGGGCTTTGCCCGTAATGTGTTGACGATTCTGTTCCATATTCCGGCGGCTTCTTCGGCGTTTGCGCTGTATATTCTGTTGGCGAGCCACCTGGGTAGTGTGCATGATGGCGGCTATGCGGTGGCGGCGTTTGCTGGCGCGTATTCGGTGCAGATTATGCTCGGCCCGATGCTGGTGCGTGCCCTGGGTTTGAGGGCGTTGCTGGCGATTACGTCGGTGCTGAATATTGCTGCGGTGCTGAATATGCTGGTCATTGGTTGGCGTTTGACGGTTGACCCGAATAACGTGAGTACGACATACCATGCGCTCTCTTGCGTGGCGATGGGTTTTACGACTCCGCCGTGGACGCCGTTTGCGTTGGAGTCGCTGTACCGCCGCAACTATAAGTACAGTGATGTTCGCTTGTCGACAGCTGTTTCTTGGGGGACGACGGCGAACCTGTCGATGTACCCGCTGGCTGCTCTGCTGGTGCGGCTGGGCGATGCGTACCTCACCCCGAATCATGAGTATGCGGGCTTCTGGATCACGATGATTCTGGATGCGCTACTGTTCATTGTGGTTCTGGCCGCGCCGATGTGGCTGCCGGATATTTCGCGTATTCGCATGTCTCCGCCGAAGAATCTGGTCCGTCCGAATAAGCAGACGGTGGTGTTGATTCTTGGTCTGGTGCTGCTGGGTGCGTGTATGGGCGCGGTCGGTTCGGGTCTGCTGGGCTTCTCGCTGATTCACGGTTCGATGAACCTGTTCATGGCGATGGTTGCGACCGGTACCGGCGCGATGGTGCTTGTGTCTTTCCCCGTGGTTTTGGGTGCCCGTTCGGTGAACCCGTGGCATGGTTGGTTGGTGAGCGGCGTTCTGCTGATTATGGGTGCCCTGTATTTGCCGGCGAGTGATGATACGTCCACGATTTTCTATGCGTTGGTGCTGTGTGGTGCGGTGCTGGGTGTGGCGTTTGGCGGTCATGAGCTGTGGCTGAACCGTTCGCTCAAGCATATTCCTGATGCGCAGGCGAGCTTCTTTACCCGCTCGATGCTGGGTATTGGTCTTGCGATGGGTAGTATGTGGGGCGGCTATATGGGTGACGCTCCGTATTACCGTAATGCGTTTATGGTGCCGGTGATTATTGCGACGCTGTATTTTGCGTTGGGTCATTTGTACGGCTACCTGTGGCGTGAGGAGCATGAGGAGCAGCTGACTCCTTGGGATCAGTTGGAACGTCGTTAGCGCATGTTTAAAGGCGGATGCCCCGCCACCTTCTGCAGGTGGTGGGGCATCCGCCTTTTGCGTACCGTGCTCGGTTTGTGGTGAACCTCGGCCTGAGAACCTCAGTGTGAGAGCCTCAGCGTGAGGCTACCGGTTTAGTGACCGCGCTTGATCCATGCCGGAAGCTCGGGTGCTTCCAGGCCGATGCCGGTGCTGTCGCCGTGGCCGGTGAGGACCGCGGTGGACTCCGGCAGAGTCAGCAGGCGGGTCGAGATCGACTCGATGATGGTGTCGAAGTCGCTGTAGGAGCGTCCGGTGGCGCCGGGGCCGCCGTTGAAGAGGGTGTCGCCGGAGAAGACGACGCCTTCGCTGTTCTCCCAGCTGAGGGTGGGTGCGTAGAAGCACACGGAGCCGGGGGAGTGGCCGGGGGTGGCGAGGACCTTCAGCTCGGTGTCGCCGATGCGCACTACATCGCCGTCAGCCAGTTCGTGGTCGAAGTCCCAGGAGGGGTACACCATTTCCCAGAGCACACGGTCTGCGGGGTTCAGGTAGACGGGGGCGCCGAAGCGTTCTGCCGCCTCCTTAGCACTGCGGATGTGGTCGTCGTGGGCGTGGGTCAGCAGAATCTTCTCCACGGTGCGGCCTGCGACGGTGCGGGAGATCTTGTCGACGTCGTGGGCGGGGTCAATGATGATCACGGAGGAGTCATTGCCGATGATCCAGACGTTATTGTCGACGTCCCAGCAGCCGCCGTCCAGCGAGAAGGTGCCGGAGGTGACGACTCGTTCAATACGTTCGCTCACGCTACGGTCCTAGAGTTCCACGACCGAGCGCAGCACGCGGCCGGTCTTCATGGTTTCGAATGCTTCGTTGACGTCTTCGAGGCGGATGCGCTCGGAGACGAAGCTGTCCAGGTCGAGGCGGCCGAGCAGGTACTGGTCCACGAACTCGGGGAAGTCGCGGGAGGGCAGGGTGTCGCCGTACCATGCGCTCTTGATGGAGCCGCCGCGGCCGAAGACCTCATCCAGCGGGATGTCCCAGGTGGCGCCGGGTGCGGGCACGCCGACGAGGACGACGCGGCCTGCCAGGTCGCGTGCCTCGAATGCCTGCTTGAAGGTGGGGGCGACGCCGACAGCGTCAATGACGAGGTCTGCACCGAAGCCGCCGGTGAGTTCCTTGATAGCCTCAACGGGGTCGACCTTGGAGGAGTTCACGGTGTGGGTTGCGCCGTGCTCGCGTGCGCGTGCCAGCTTCTCTTCGTCGATGTCGACGGCGATGATGGTGGTTGCGCCACCGAGCTGTGCGCCTGCGATTGCTGCGGTGCCGACGCCGCCGCAACCGATGACTGCGACGGACTCGCCGCGCTTGAGCTCACCGGTGTTCAGCACAGCGCCCAGACCTGCGGTGACACCGCAGCCGAGCAGGCCGATTGCTGCGTACTGTTCGGGGCTGATGTCAGCGGTGATCTTGGTGCACTGACCTGCTGCGACGAGGGTCTTCTCCGCGAAGGAGCCGATACCCAGCGCGGGGGTGAGCTCGGTGCCGTCCTCGAGGGTCATCTTCTGGGTTGCGTTGTGGGTTGCGAAGCAGTACTGCGGCTGGCCCTTGCGGCATGCGCGGCATTCGCCGCAGACTGCACGCCAGTTGAGGATGACCAGGTCGCCGGGGGCGATGTCGGTGACGTCATCACCGACAGCCTCGACGATACCTGCGGACTCGTGGCCGAGCAGGTAGGGGAAGTCCTGGCCGACGCCGCCGGTGACGTAGTGGTGATCGGTCTGGCAGACACCGCAGGTGAGGACCTTGACGAGGGCTTCGCCCTTGCCGGGGTCGGGTACGTTGATGGTGGTGACGGTGACGGGTGCGTCCTGGGAGAGGGCTACGACAGCCTTAACCTTGTGCATGCTGCTCCTTTTGCTGGGCGCGGTTGAGCCTCAACCGCAGATAAAGGTTTTTTGATACGTTCCCATTATAAGAGCTAAGGCATACCTGATGCACCCCGGGGCTGAGCGTGAAGCCCCCAGGGGAATGTGACGTTTTATGACGTCGCCGCCTCCACCTCAGCGGCGAAGGCGAGCGCACCGCGTCGGAACGCGCCCGAGGTCAGGGCGTTCACATGGTCGCGGCCGGGCAGGGAGATGAAACGGTTGAGCGGATTGTCGTCACGAACCATGTCGTAGAGTTCCGCGCCGTCGGCGGCGATGGTATCCGCGTCACCGAGCACAACCGCAATGGGCGCGTGCGGATGCGCACCCGGGTGACCAGCGGGCAGGTCCGGGGAGCCGGCACGCAGGGCGGGCACGTCGAAGAACGGACCGAAGGGAATCCGCACGAACTTCAGTAGCGCGTCGGGCTGAACGGGGGAGTTGTCAATAATCGAGGTGAAGGACGCAATCGCCTCGTCGGTGGAGTCTGCCGCGGGGGTTTCTGCGCTCGCCGTGACGCTGGTGCCCTCGTGCGCTTCGAGCATGGCGCGCAGGGTGATGAGGTGGTCGTGTAGGGGCAGGCCACCGAGGGTGAGGGAGGCGACCGCCTCCGGGTGGGTGAGGGCGAGCTCCCAGCCGACGCGGGCGCCGAAGGAGAAGCCGATAACGTGCGCGCGCGGTTCCAGTTCAACGCCGAGGTCGTTCTCGGTGGCGACGGTGCGCAGCAGCTGGGCGAGCAGATTGGTGAACAGGTGCATGGGGGTCAGCGGCTGACCTGCAGCATCGACAGGGGGCACCGAATCGAACGGAATTGTGCGGCTGCGCACGCTCGTGTTGTTGGGGAGCTTGCAGTCGATGGCGTGCATGGACTCGGGGTCTTTGAGGTATTCGTCTGAGTGGTAGGGCAGGGTAACGATTAGCACGGGGTATCCGGCGCGCAGGTATTGGCGAATCCAGCTGGTGCCACCGTAGAGCTGTTCGCCGCGGGTGGCGAAGCCGTGAATCATGAGGGCGGGGATGCGGCTTTTGAGCTGCTGCGGCTGGTAGAGGGTGTACTCGAGGTCGGGGAGAACGACGGCGGGTGCTGCGGCATTGTGCGCCGCAATATTGGGCTCAGCGACGTTGGACGCCGCAACATTGGGTACAGCAGTGTTGGGTACGGCAAAGGGCGCGGGAGAGAAATCTGCACTGGTCATATGTCTATCTTAGTGACCAGCGCAGGGTTTCTGTCCTGCGCCCTTTTTGTCCTGCGCCCTTTTCTGTCTCGCGCCCTTAATCAGGTTGAAGCGGTACGCGCTCAGCTGAGCTGCCGCTTAGTTCTTCTGTGCCGCATCGGTTGAGTTATCGGTGCCCGGGTCGAAGAGCGCCTCCTGCTGAGGTTCAGCCTTTGCGCTCGCTTCTGCCTTCGCCGCGGTTGCCTCAGAAGCCTGAGTTTCGGTGGCGTCTGCCTTCGCCTGCTTCTTCTGTAGCTGTTCCTTACCGTTTTCGATGCGTTCCTTACCGTCGGCAATGAACGTGCGAATCATGGTGGTGTTAGTGTCCACCGCCTTCTGCACGCGATCCGCAATGGAGGGGCCCTTCGGCTTGGGGAGCATGCCCTGGCCTGCCGCCTGCTGCTGCAATTCGCGTCCGGCGGACATGAGGCGTTCCTGGCGTGCCTTCAGTGCACGCGATGCGGAGGTGCTGCGCGGCTGCACCTTCAGGTGGCCGTGGTCGTCATCGCCAGCGATAATCTGGCGCATGAGCATGATTTCTGCGTCCAGGTGCGCACCGAAGAGAAGCATATTGTTCATAATCCAGATGAACAGCAGCATCACGATCACACCACCAATGAGGCCGTAGGTGGCGTTGTACTTGCTGAAGTTGTTGGCGTAGATGGTGAAGCCGAAACCGCCCAGGCCCATGCCGAAGAGCGCCAGCGCCGCACCGGGGGAGAGCTTCCACTGTTTGAATCGGCGCACGTTCGGGGTTGCGGCGTAGAGCAGAGTGATCAGGGCGATTGCCATGAACAGGATGAGGACCCAGCGGCCGTTAAGCCAGATGAGCTTGATGAGCTCCATATCCACGGTTTCGGGTACATACCGACCGACCATGTCCAGGACGGTTACACCCAGCAGCATCATGAGCATCATGAGTACCACGAGGATGATAATCACGGTGGTGACGAAGACGTTCAGCGGCTTGAGAATCCAGCCGGGGCGGCCTTCACGCACGTTGTAGACCGTGTTGAGAGCTCGGCCGAAGGATCCGGTGTACCCGGAGGCGGACCAGATCGCACTGAGGATACCGGTCAACAGCACCAGGCCTGCGCCATGGTCGCCGGTAATCTGCTTGATGGGGTCTTCCATGATGGCGTACATCTGGGCGGGCGCGTTGTCCTTGAGGAAGGCAAGGATGACGGCGGCGCTTTCCTCACCGTGACCGAATACGCCCAGTAGGGAGACGATTGCCAGCAGGGCGGGGAAGATGGACAGCACGGTGAAGTAGGTGAGTGCTGCCGCCATGTCGGTGCCGCCGTTTGCGCCGAATTTGTAGATGGCACGGCGCAGAATGTAGAGGATGCTGCCCTTGGGGAAGTCGCGCAGCTTGACGCTGACGTACTTGGGGTCAGCGGGCTTCTGCTTGCGGGAGAAGAGTCCGCGGCGAGCTCCGGTGGATGCCTCGGGTGCCGAGGTCTCCGTGGAAGAGCTGGTGTGTGCAGCCAATGGGGCTCCTTGGGTGAGTGGTGAGGTGTACACAAAGGTTGAGTGATGCGCCGCGTCTCGCTTTGAGAGTGTGCGGGCGCGCAGAAGGGGCGAGGAGAACAATGAGCTGTCCTTCCCGCCCCTGCGGTGACATTATAGGGTTTTCTAACCCTCCCGCATTTTTCTGCGAGTGCAGATAGTTGACTTGTTGGTCAGCTAGAGAGGGTTACCGCCCCGAAAAGCCTCAAAAAGCCTTGTCAGGTATTGTTTTCGACTAGCTGAAAACTAGTTGTGAATACCCAGAACCTTAGCGGTGTGAGCCATAACCTCATCAGCCAGATCCGGGTTGTCGTTGAGCTTCACACCGTAACCGGGGATGAGCTCCTTCAGACGAGGCTCCCAACCGGCAATCTTGGAGGGGAAGCACTTAGCCAGCAGGTTCAGCATAATCGGAGCCGCGGTGGAAGCACCGGGGGATGCACCCAGCAGAGCCGCGATGGAGCCGTCCGCTGCGGAGACAACTTCGGTACCGAACTGCAGGATACCGCCCTTCTTCGCGTCCTTCTTCATAATCTGAACGCGCTGGCCAGCCTCGATGAGCTCCCACTCGCCGCCAACAGCCTCCGGGTAGTACTGGTACAGCGACTCCAGGCGTGCGTTCTTGTCCTTGACCAGCTCGGAGAGCAGGTACTTGACCAGGGAGAGGTTGTCGATGCCTGCGCGGGTCATCGGGTAGATGTTGTGCGGGCGCAGGGACAGCGGCAGGTCCAGCAGGGAGCCCTGCTTCAGGAAGTTGGTCTTGAAGCCAGCGTAGGGGCCGAACATGAGGGCGCGCTTGCCGTCCACGTAGCGGGTGTCCAGGTGCGGCACGGACATGGGAGGTGCGCCCACCGAAGCCTGACCGTACACCTTAGCGTTGTGCTGGTTTGCGGTTGCCTCGTGGGTGTTGCGCAGGAACAGACCGGAGACGGGGAAGCCGCCGTAGCCCTTGCCCTCTTCAATGCCGGACTTCTGCAGCAGGTGCAGAGCGCCACCGCCAGCGCCGAGGAAGACGAACTTCGCGTTGATGGTCAGCGGCTCTTCCTTGTTGATGCGGTTGATAGCGTCAACGGTCCAGGAGCCGTTGGATTCGCGGTTCAGGTTGGTGACCTGGTAGCCGTAGCGAACCTCAACACCCTTGGTCTGCAGGTAGTCAATCATCTGCTGGGTGAGGGCGCCGAAGTCAACGTCGGTACCTTCGGGGGACCAGGTCGCTGCGATCGGGTCGTTACCCTTGCGGCCGTTGACGGTCAGCGGTGCCCACTCGCCAATCTTCTCGCGCTCGGTGGAGAATTCCATGCGCTCGAAGAGCTTCTCCTTGCGGAAGGAATCGTAGCGTGCTGCCAGGTACTTGGAGTGGTCCTCACCGAAGACCAGGGACATGTGGGGGACCGGGTTAATGAAGTCTGCGTTGCCCAGAATCTTCTCTTCAACCAGGGATGCCCAGAACTGGCGGGAAATCTGGAACTGCTCGTTAATGTTCAGCGCCTTAGCTGCCGAGACGGTGCCGTCGGGGCCGGCGGGGGCGTAGTTGAGCTCGCACAGTGCCGAGTGGCCGGTACCGGCGTTGTTCCAGGGGTTGGTGGACTCCTGGGCGGCCTTGTCGAGGCGCTCAAGCAGGATGATGTTCCAGGTCGGCTCGAGTTCCTTGAGGAACACGCCGAGGGTGGCGCTCATGATGCCGCCGCCGACCAGGACGACGTCGGTTCGTTCAGTACGTGCTACCACTGAATTCTCCCTTAGGGGTGCGGGTGCCCGGCCTGGGCACAGTGAATGTGGGGTACATCATCTAGCCTACCCCTTTTAGTGGGGTTGGCATAGTCAGAATCCACAAAACGAGAGAGAGTGTTGCAGTTCATATCAATAAATCTCTTAGGGTCGAAAAGACCCGTAATCGCATGCATTTGCTACACCCGCCGGCAACAACCCGAAAGCAGCTCCAGAAATACCCGCCCACCCGCTCACCGAAAGCCCCACGAAAGCCCCAAACAC
>ERZ1674204.38-NODE-38-length-14058-cov-11.003142_pt1 | contig 14058 bp, 8 predicted proteins | sample MGYA00581296_ERZ1674204 | MGnify/ENA primary metagenome ERZ1674204 (study PRJEB41354, sample SAMEA4873331) | human saliva metagenome | biome: human-associated habitat [ENVO:00009003]; feature: mouth environment [ENVO:08000002]; material: saliva material...
GAAAAATTTTTAAAAAATAAGGGCGCCGGGAACCTTACGTTCCCGGCGCCCACTCCCCAGCTGTTCATACCTCAGCGGGATTCAATTTAGAGGCGGAAGAAGCCTTCCACCGCGCGGGTCATGTACGCCATATCGTCCACATGGCACATCTCGCGCATCGAATGCATCGACAGCAAACCAATACCCACATCCACGGTGCGCATACCCAGGCGAGTCGCCGTAATCGGGCCAATCGTCGAACCGCACGGCATATTGTTATTCGACACGAACTCCTGATACGGCACACCAGCCTTCGCGCACGCCGCAGCGAACACGCCAGCACCCACCGAATCCGTCGCATAACGCTGGTTCGCGTTAATCTTCAGCAGCGGGCCACCACCGGGCAGCGGCTGAACGGTCGGGTCGTGGTGACCCTGATAGTTCGGATGCACCAGGTGACCGGCATCAGCCGACAGGCAGAACGACGCCGCCACCGAACGGCGGTACTCCTCCGTGCTCTCACCGCGCGCAGCGGACAGGCGCACCAGAATATCCTCCAGGAACGGGCCAGCCGCACCACTACGCGACTCCGAACCAAGCTCCTCATGGTCGAACGCCGCAAGCATCACGGTCTCGGTGGCGTGCTCATCCGCGTTATCGGCAACGTAACGCTCCAGGGCGGTCAAACCCGCATGCACCGAAGACAGGTTATCCAGGCGACCGGAAGCGAACAGCTCCTGATCCGCACCAAAACGGCGCGGCGGCTGCGAATCAGCGAACAGCAGGTCGTAACCCACAATGCTTTCCGGGTCGACCGGCTCGCCGTCAATCACGTGCTTCGCCATGTAGCCGAGCACGTCATTCTCTGCCGGGTCCACACCCCACACGGGGTACATGTTGAACTGCTTGTCCAGCACCAGTTCGTTGCGCTTGTGGTCCAGGTGCGGTGCCAGCTGCGGGATGCGCGCAATCGCGCCGGTGCGCACCAGGCGGTCCTTCAGCTCCCCGCCCTCAAGGACGGTGAGGCGGCCCGCCACGCACAGCTCGCGGTCCAGGAAGGAGTTCAGCAGTGCACCACCGTAATTCTCCACGGCAATCTGGTGCCAGCCCTTCGTGGTGATGGAGGAGGAAGGCTTGACCTTCAGGGAGGGCGAGTCGGTGTGCGCACCCAGCACGCGGTAGCCGCTTGCCTTCTGCGCCTTCGCGCCGCCAGCCCAGGCGATAATCGCGCCGTCACGGACGACGAAGTGACGGCCGGTTGCGATCTGCGGGTCCCATGCTTCGGTCTCTACAAGCTCGGTGAAGCCTGCTGCTTGCAGGCGGCGCGCTACCGTGCGCGCGGCGAGGTAAGAGACCGGCGACTCCGCCACGAATGCGGCGAGGTCTTCAATATTTTTTACAGCATCAACAGTCATGGTTTAACCCTACCTTTTCTTGGGTGTTGACGGGGTGACCGGGGCGGGTAGTCCACGCGGCGTGGAGTATGAGCCCTGGTGAGGCTCGAATGGAGCGGGGTGGGCGGGCTGGGGCAGCTGGGCTAAAGCAACCCACCAAATAGCCTATTTATCAACCTTGAGCGGTTGTGTTTCACGTGAAACCTCGCCGCGGCGAGCGCGCGCGTTGAAGATCAGGCAGGCGAGCACCACGTACACGCCTTCCAGCGCGATGCCCTGCAGTGCATCCACGGGGGTCACACCCTCGGAGGCGAACGGATCCAGACCAGCCACCATGGACAGCAGCATCAGGATCACGTTATTTGCCACGTGCAGGCTGATGGAGGCCTCCAGACCGCCGGTGTACCAGCAGAGGAAACCCGCGTAAATACCCATCGCGAGAATCGTGCTCTGACCCCAGGGGTCGTAGGCGTGGGAGAGCATGAACAGCACGGCGGGCAGCACAATCGGCAGCCAGGGGGTGCGGAGCCAGCGGCCCAGCATCTGCATCATGAAGCCGCGGTAGGCGAGCTCTTCGGCGTAGCACTGCACGGGCACCAGGAGCAGCATCATCGCCACATAAACCCAAAATTCAACCTGTGGAGGTTGAAAATAGCGGTATTCGGGCAGGCTCTCACCGCTCAACGCCAGCATCACGGCGTAGTAGATACCGTAAACAGCGAAGCTCAAACCCAGGTACGGAAGTAGCAGTGAGCGGCGCAGGCGGCCCGCCACCGAATGGATTAGACCCCAGGGCTTCGGACCCACGACCAGGCGCGCCAGAAAGAGCGAAGGCACAATCGCGATAAGGGAGAGGAACGTCAGCGCGAACAGCGCCGGGTGTTCCATAATGACGGCGCGGTTCGTAGCTACATCCTGGAGGGAAAGTCCCGAACCCATAATCGTCGCAGCCAGGGCAACTGAAATGATCAGGTTGAGGCCAATAAATACGGCGACACCGAGCAGACCTTCCAGCAGGGGTGAGAACCAGCGGGATTTCGGGTCGGCGTGGGAGAGACGGTGGTAGGCAAGACCTGCAACAGGCGCAGGAGCAGCGGGGGTTCCGGCGGCTACCTGCGGGGGTGCGGGAGGCGGTGTAGTGTTCATTCTTTAATCCTAGCCTCCGCGGGGTCGATGGTGACCGGGCATACGGAAACCTTCAAGTGCCGATTGATACGGAATGTTCCAAAACCATTGAAAAAGCCGTGAATAAGGCTAAAAACCTACCATTCACGGGGTTCATTTTCTGAACCTATGCCATAATTTGTAGCGATAATACGCTCATATACATAGTCGCTGATGACCGCTCTTCCGGGGTGTTTTTTCAGCACCAGAAAGGCTGCTTTCTTATGGCACTCGTCTTCAATCCGCCGCCCAACTGGCCCGCTCCTCCTGCTGGATGGGCCCCCACTCCTACGTGGCGCCCCGACCCCGCGTGGGGTCCCGTTCCTGAAGGTTGGCAGCTGTGGGTCGAAGAGCCCGAGCCTGAACCCATTCAGGTTGAAGAGGCTACTATTGAGCCGCTGATTCCCGAGGATCCTGCTGCTGAGGCGGCTCCCGCTGAGCAGGTTGCTGAGCCTGTAGTTGCTGAGCCCGCTGTTGAGGCTGAGCAGCCCGCCGAAGCTGCAGCACCGCTGACCGTTGAGGACGTTGACCTGGAGCAGCTCGCCGCTGAGCTCGAAGGTGAGCAGGTCGTCGAGGTTCCGGAGGCGGCAGCACCCCAGGCTGAGGCATCCCACGTTGAGGCACAGCAGGTAGAGGCGCCCCACGTTGAGGCGTCCCAGGCTGAGTCCGCTGAGGAGTCCTCCGAGCCCAAGCCGATGCGTCACCTGACTCAGGTTCCGCTGACCGGCACCGCTCTGCCCGAGCAGGTTCTCGCATCCCAGTCTTCCGCAGTTGAAGAGCCTGCAGATGCAGAGCCCGCTGCTGAGGCTCCCGTAGCGCCGGTTGTCGAGCCTGTTGTTGCTGAGCAGGCTGCTTCCGAGCAGCCCGTTGAGGCGCACGTTGTTGAGGCTCCGGTTGCTGAGCCGGCACTGTCCGAGCCTGCTGTTTCCGAGCCCGCCGCTTCTGAGCCGGTCGTTTCCGAACCTGTTGCAGAGCCCGTTGTTGTTGAGCCCGTCGCCGAGGTTGCCCCCGAGGCACCGGCGGCAGCTGAACCGGTATCTGAGCCCATCGTTGAGGCTCCCGCGGCTGAGGCACCCGCTGCTGAGGCGCCCCACACTATTGAGAGCTCCCCGCTCGTTGAGTTCCACACCCCCGAAACCGAGCGCACCGTCAACCTGTCCGAGCGTACCGTGAACCTCTCGGAACAGCCCGGTCAGAACATGCAGCCCGGCCAGAACGCACAGTTCATCCCGGCGGGTCAGGCACCGAACGGCTTCCAGCCGAACCAGGCTGATGGTTTCCAGGGCCAGAACTTCCAGGGTGGCCAGTACCAGGGCCAGGGTTTCCAGGGTCAGGGCTTCCAGGACGGCCAGAACGTGCAGGGCGGCCAGTACCAGAACAACCCCTACCAGGGTCAGCCGTACAACGCTCAGCCCTACGCAGGTCAGGTGTCCGATCAGGACCAGGCAACCGTAGCACTGAGCAACCCCTACGTCACCGAGCCCGCAGGTCAGGGCGAGGACGACTCCGAGAAGAAGGGTCTGTTCTCCGGCACCAAGATTTGGGGTGTTATCGGTGGTGCGTTGGCTCTGCTGATTGTTATCATCCTGGCGATTGTCATGCTGATTCCGCGTGGCGGCTCGAACCCCGCCTCCGATTCTGCGGCGGCATCGAGCGCGGCGGCTACTTCCGCTGAGGCGTCCTCCGCGGCGGCATCCTCTGAGGCTTCTTCCGCAGCGCCCGCATCTGAGAGCGCGGCAGCGGCTTCGGCTTCTTCGGCAGCGCCGGTTGCTGCTGCTGAAGCGAAGATGCCCGAGGGTGAGTTCAAGGAGTACAAGAAGACCGTCGCCGATAACAAGGACACCATCGACATTGAGAAGATCAAGGGCGATGTGTCCGCAGGCCTGCTCTACTACGAGTTCAAGCCCGCAGAGGGCGTGGTCAACGCCTTCATCACCAGCCGTGACGACAAGGGCAACCTCACCTCGGGTGTGAGCGTTCTCGACTCCAGCCGCGACGGCAAGGAGATCAAGGGCACCGCGTGGATTGACGCGAGCAGCCACTCCACCCCCACCCGCAAGCTGGATCTGACCGGTAAGGGCGAGTGGACCATCCGCGTCTACGATGCAGACTCCGCACCCCACTACAAGAAGGGTGAGAAGTTCCAGAGCACCATGAACTACTACGCTTTCACCTACGAAGGCACCGAGGCAACCATGGAGTTCCAGACCAGCGGCCCGACCACCCGCGGCTTCACCGTTCTGAACGCGACCAAGAACGACCCGTTCTTCTCCTCGACCATGCCGACCGTGAAGAGCAGCCTGCAGTGGGTTCAGAGCAACAAGAGCTACCTGCAGGTTCGTACCGACTCCGCGGTTACTTGGAGCATCGGCACTAACTAGCGGCTTGGCTGACTAAATCAGCAGGCTGGGTATAAAAGTATCCCCCGCGCCCGTGATGGGTGCGGGGGATATTTTTATGCCGGTTTTTATGCCGGGAGGCTATGCTCTGAGGTTCTGTCCGGTGGGCTTACGCCCTGCTGGATGCGCCCGCCGCCGCGGGCGAGCAACCGCCTCGAGCGGGCAGCCGCCGTGAGCGGGCGGTTTCTTTAGCGGGAGTACTTCGCCTCCGCCAGCTCGGCGCCCGCGGCACGTGCCGTACGTTCCACCAGCTGACGATTCGCCAGGTACACAAAGAACGTCACCAGGATAAACAGGTACATCAGCTGGTACGGCATGGTGCCAGCCATCAGGCCCAGGGAGCCTTCCGGCACCATCAGAATCTGATCCGCGTTGAAGTGCGGGGAGAGCGCCAGCACAATCCAGAACGGCGAAATGTACATGCCCACCAGTGCCGCAGTCGCCAAGATAACAGCCAGCGTGAAGACGAAGGAGCTGACCCGCTGGTACATGAGCGGGAAGATTTCCATGACCACGGCGGCGAGCATCAGCGGGTACCAGGTGTTGTGGTGCGACCAGCTAATCGGCGAAATCTGCAGCATCATGAACGCGGTCAGCGCCAGCTGCGCCATGAGCGCGCGAGCACGAATCAGCGGAATCAACAGAACCGCGGTGACCAGCACAATCAGCAGGGTCAACGCCACCTGCACCACCGACAGGGCGGTAGCCGTCAGGTGGTGCTGCAGGCCCGCGTGGGTCAGCGTACCCATAATCGACACGTTATCGAAGTAGCTGAACCAACCCACACGCGAAGTGTCACGCACCGCGTGGAACCAGAACGTCAGCGACTCCTCACGAATCACCAGGAAGCCGATACCCACGGTCGCGGCGAAGCTCGCGCCCAGGGTCGCAATGCCCTTCCAGTCCTTACGCATGAGCAGCAGCAGACCGAACGCCAGCGGGGTCAGCTTAATACCCGCCGCAATACCCAGCAGCACGCCGCGCGGCACGCGGGTTGCCGGACGCATAAAATCGGCAAGAATCAGCATCAGAATAATGGCGTTAATCTGCCCAAAATGCGTGGTCAAACGCCACGGGCCGCACATCCAAATCAGCGCCGCAATCAGCGACACCATACCCCAATGACCCACGTGCTTCTGCAACGGCAGACGCCACGATCGGCTACGCGCATAGGAGTACAGCAGGTACGCACACCAGTAGCTGAGCGCGCAAATAATGGCGGTAATCAGCAGCATGCTCTGCGGCTCCGTGAGGAACGCGAGCGGGTAGAAGAGCAGCGCCGCAAACGGCGGGTAGGTGAACGGCAGGCCGCGCGTGCGGAAGCCGTAGAGCTGGTAGCCGTCCGGGCCGTCCGCCAGGGAGACAGCGCCCAGGCGGTAGACGTAAATATCGTCAGCCGCCGCGTGGGTCACGTAGTCGAAGGCGTAGAGGGCAACCAGGATGAACAGCAGGTGCGCCCACAGAGCGCCGCTACGCAGACCGGGGATGCGGTCAAAGAAGCAGGGACGCGCAGGCTTTTCGACTGCCTTAGCGGTTTCTTCGGCGGCGGCTTCCTTTGCCGCTTTTTCCGCGGTGGCTGCAGAGGATGCGGCTACCTCTGCGGCGGGCTCAGCGCTCTCAACAGCCGGTTCCGCAACCGGTGCAGTAGTAGAGCCAGCCGAAGCCCATGGGATTATAGGCGCTACCGCCTCGGCGTTCTTCTCACGATTCTTCTCGCGGCTCACGCGGTTGCCTCACGGGAAGCGGCGGCGCGCACAGACTCGGCGCTCTCGGTCACCAGTGCACGGGCGCCCCACCAGCCCAGAGGCGCGTCGCTACGCACGGAACCGTACTGCACGGGCTCAACCTTCGCGCCACGCACCGGCGCGCTCAGGGCGGCAACCGACCAGAGCGTCATCGTCACCCATAGGCAGAACGCGGGAATAGCCGAAACCGCCAACGCGCCCGGGGCCAGCTGTTCCAAACCATCAGCGCTACCGTGGAACCAGGACGCAATCCTAATCGGCGACAGGTACAGGCCCAGCACGGCAACCACCGCGAACACGGTCGCTGTCACCCGCAGCCACGCCGGCTGAACCGCAAAATAGGTGGGGAACGCATCCATGATGAACACGGCAGCCAGCAGGGGCAGCAGCACGTTGTGGTGCGACCAGCTAATCGGCGACAGCGCCACCATCAGGGAGGCGGTCACCGCCACCTGCGCCAGCGCGGCACCGCGGCGTTCCAGCTGGTACAGCAGCGCGGCAGTCAGCACAATCGTGACCAGCGCCAGGGCGTAGTAGACGGGCTTCGCGGCGCTCTCAGAGAGACCAAAGTGCAGCAGCCAACCCTGAATCGAGACGTTATCCACAAAGTTCAGTCCACCCACACGGGAGGGGTTCGTCAGCGCAGAGAACCAGAACTCCGGCGCGTCCTTAGGCATCAGAATGAAGCCCAACGCGATGGTGCCAAAGAACGTCGCACCCAGGGTCGCAATGCCCTTCCAGTCGCGGCGGACCAGCAGAATCAGGCCAAACACGAGCGGGGTCAGCTTCACGCCGCCCGCAATACCAATGAGCACGCCACGCGGCACGCGGGTCGCCGGGCGCACAAAATCGGCAAGAATCAGCGCCGTAATGAACGGGTTAATCTGAATCAGGTCCAGGGTGCGCTGCCACGGGCCCGCCGCCACCACCAGAATGGTCAGCATCGCAATCGTGCCGGCACGACCAAAGTACTGCTGCAGGGGCAGTTCGCGGCCGCGCGCATTCACGTAGTTGTAAATGATCGTGGAAATCCACCACGCCACCACAGCCGAACCGATGACCATAATGACTTTGCCGACTTCCAGCGGAATAAAAGCGAACGGCAAGAACAGCATCGCCGCGAACGGCGGGTACGTGAACGGCGGCTTGATGACGCCGTGATCGTTCAGGGTCGGGGAGTATAGGTCCTGGGTAAAGCCCTCGTTATCGAAAATGGTCATTGCGCCCAGACGGTAGATGGAAAAGTCCATACCGGAGAAGGGGTTGGTGAGCATTTTGATGACGTATCCACCGCCAACAATGAGGATGAGTGCCACAATAGCGATTTTTCCCCAGATGGGGGTGGTGGAGTCAGTCCTTGTCACGAGGTGCTTGTCCTTACCTTGGTGCCGGCGGATGCGCGCGTAGGGTGGGCGGGCATCTGATTTTGGAATCCTAATAGTTTATCGCGCGCACCTGTGAAAGGTGCATTGGGGAGCAGGTTCACAGGGGGAGAACCGCTTGAGCGCGCAGGCACAACTATCACGATATGAGCTGCCTTCATATGCACGTCATGTCTTCAAAATTGGTACTATCCGGGCAATATAATGGGCTTATTGGCACCCGCCCCAACGCAGGAGTACCGGGTGCCGACCCGCACACCGACGTCCACGAACAACCAGCAGTGAAAGCAGTGATCACGTGAGTGAACATCTCGGCACCCCACCCGAAGGTGAGAACACGAGCGGCAAGCCCGCAGGCGCAAACGTCTCCGGAGGCGGCTCCTCCGGCCTGAGCATTGGCGCGCGCCCGGCTGATGTGCCCGGCGCAAACCTCACCCCCGAAGAGATTGCACGCCGCGCATCCGGTCGCGGTACGTGGCATCGTCGCGCCTCCAAGCCGGTCTCCCACTGGATGTTTACCCTTGTCGGCGTACTTCTGCTGCACAGGTTTATCCCGAATAGCGGCTGGCTGATGGTGCACATTATCACCCTCGGCCTGATTACGAACTCGATTCTGATTTGGTCGCAGCACTTCACCGAAGCGCTCATGAAAATCAAGATTCCTGACGAGCACCGCGGAACCCAGGTGCGCCGAATCTTCATTCTGAACGCCGGTATTCTCGTGCTCATGATCGGCATGGTCGGTCAGCTGAGCGTGCCCGGCCTCTACGCCGCCACGGTGGTGGGCGCCCTCATTGTCGGTTCGATGGTCGCCTGGCACGGCATCTACTTGCTGAAGCAGGTGCGTCAGGCTCTGCCGTCGCGGTTCGGTGTGACCATTCGCTTCTACATTGTTGCGGCGCTGCTGCTGCCCCTCGGTGCGGCGTTTGGCGGCATGATTGCCTACCCGAACCTGTCCGGCACCCTGCATTCGCAGTTCCTGCTCGCGCACGAGGCAGTGAACGTGCTCGGCTTCGTCGGTATTACCGCGGTGGGTACGCTGGTGACGTTCTGGCCGACCATGCTGCGCACCAAGATGGTGGATAAGGCGCTCACCCACAGCCTGCGCGCCCTGTACCTGATGTGCGGTGGCTTGGCGTTGACCGTTGTCGGCGCGATTTTTGGGATGCGTCCGCTCGCCGCAGCCGGCCTGGTCGTCTACCTGGTTGCCCTGCTGATTGTCGCCTGGGTGATGGTGCGTACCCTGCGCACCAAGCGCCCGAACGAGTACCCGCCCATGAGCGTAGGTATGGGCTTCCTCTGGCTGATTGTTGGTGTGGCGGCCACCGCCTACCTGGTGGCGACCGTCCCCTTCGCGCAGCTGGACATGCGCGCCGTGACCCCTATCTTTGTGGTCGGCTTCCTGCTGCAGCTGCTGCTCGGCGCGATGAGCTACCTGCTCCCCCAGCGCATGGGTGGCGGCCCGGCGGTGGTGCGCGCCTCCAACAAGGAGTTCAGCCGTTTCGCGGCGGCACGCGTAACCGCCGTGAACCTGGCGCTGCTCATCTTCATGATGCCCAGCTCCATGGTAGGCCAGTCCATTAAGATTGCCGTCGCTATCGTGGGTGCGTTGGCGCTCATGGCGTTCATTCCGCTCATGGTGCGCGGCGTGAAGGCGTCCGTGAACACCCGCAAGGAAATGATGGCAGCACGCGCCCGCGGCGAAAAGCCCGTCTTCAATCAGGAGGCACTCACCCCCGAACCCGTCCCGCACGCCAAGCAGAGCTTCCAGGCGGCACTCGCGGTTGCCATGGCGTTCCTGCTGGGCTTCGCCGTGAACCCGTCCGCGCTGAACCTGCCGTCGTTCTCTTCGGCGGGTTCCGTGGCTGCAACCGGTCAGACCACCACCGTGCAGGTGAAGGCGACCAGCAACTACCGTTTCACCCCCGCCGAGGTGGAGGTCCCCGCAGGTAACCGCCTGGTCGTCGAGGTCACCAACGACGACGAGGGCATGACCCACGACCTGACCTTCGACAACGGCGCAACCACCGGCACCATCAACCCCGGCGAAACGAAAACCGTTGACGCCGGCGTCATTACCGCCGACCAGGAAGGCTACTGCTCCGTGGCGGGCCACCGCTCCCTGGGCATGGTGTTCAAGGTGAAGGCGACCGGCGCCTCCGCAAACCAGGTGGCGCAGGGTGGCCACAACCACGGTTCTGCGGGCACCCACAACCACGCCGCGTCGGGTAGCACCCCGACCCTCATGACCGTGGCGAACAGCAAGATCGACATGTCCGCAGCGCCCGGCAGCGGCTACAAGTACCGCGACCCGAACATCCCGGCACCGAACACCGCCACGCAGGTGAACGGCAAGACCGTCCGCAAGGTCACCCTGGACGTGCAGGAGGTCGACCGCGAGGTCGCACCCGGCGTAACCGTCCACATGTGGACGTTCAACGGGCAGAACATGGCACCGATTCTGCGCGGCAAGGTCGGCGACATTTTTGAAATTACACTCATCAATAACGGCACGATGGGCCACTCGCTGGACTTCCACGCGGGCATGGTTTCCCCCGATAACACGATGAAGACCATCGCCCCCGGTGAGCGTCTCGTCTACCGTTTCGAGGCGAAGGCCGCCGGTATCTGGCTGTACCACTGCGGTACCGCCCCGCTGAGCCTGCACATGACCCAGGGCATGTATGGCTCGGTCATCATTGACCCGGCGGACCTTGACCCGGTCGATCACGAGTACGTGATGGTTCAGGGCGAGGCGTACCTGCACGACACCGGCAAGACCGCCTCCGACGGCAACAAGCTAGCGGAGAACTCGCCGGAGCTGATCGCGGCGGGCACCCCCACGCTGACCATGTTCAACGGCCACGCAACCCAGTACAAGGCGAAGCCGCTGCAGGTGAAGAAGGGCGAGCGTATCCGTGTTTGGGTGATGGCTGCGGGCCCGAACCATGGCACGAGCTTCCACGTGGTCGGTTCGCAGTTCGACACGGTCTACAAGGAGGGCGGCTACCTGATGCGCCGCGGCGCGGATGCGTTCGGTAGCCGTGACGGCCACAGCCAGGCACTCGATTTGGCGCCCGCTCAGGGCGGCTTCGTGGAGATGCAGTTCTTGGAGTCTGGCACCTACGTGTTCGTGAATCACTCCTTCTCGGAGATGGAACGCGGTGCCGCCGGCAAGATCGTGGTCACTGATCGCTAAACCCTCACGCTAGGCGCTTTTAGCGCCCGTGAGAGGTAGACCCCGCCCGGTGCATCCTGTGAATGGATGCGCCGGGCGGGGTCTTTCTGCGCTGTCTTGCTGTGCCGCCTTTCTGCCCCGCACAGGCCCCTACAGAGCCGATACAGAGCCAGCCCAGAGCCCCTGCACACGCCCCGGCAGGAGCCTGCACGCGCATCGGCGAACTATGCTTTTAGCCTCATGGGCGAACTTTTCTTAGCCAGGAGCGGGCATGGTGCGCTAGTCTATAGGAATGGCAGATAGCACTTCGAGCGCCTCTTCCGAGCGCAGCGCTACGGGCGCCAACAACCACACCCCCGCTTCGGCGGACGCACAGACTTCTCCTCGGCAGCGTAAAGCTTTCCCGCTTCGCTTTCTCGCCGGGGTTCTTGCGCATTGGCAGATTATTGCCTCTGCGGTTCTTTTGGGTGGCGGTGTTGCCGGTTTGGCAGCCACCTACGACGACTATTGCGGCATGACGGAGCTTTCGTATGCTCCGGCGGCTCTCCGCTCCGATTTTGAGGAGGGCTCTAAGGTGGCGGGTTTCCGTCCTGGCGTGCTGGCGGCGCAGATTGAGACTGAAAGCCACTGGCGTGTGGGCGTTGTGTCCCACCAAGGCGCTAAGGGTATTGCACAGTTCACTGATGACGCGTGGAGCGGCGGCCACTACAGCTTCGGCAATGGCGGTAATGTTCTGAACCCGCACGATGCGATTGCGGCGCAGGCACGCTACTTGGCTGAGTTGCGTACTCGTTTGGCGAAGTACGCCTCCAATGAGGATGAGCTGCAGGATGTGGTTCTCGCCGGTTATAACGCGGGTCCGGGTTCTGTGGAGAAGTACGGCGGTGTTCCCCCGTATGAGGAGACTCAGAATTATGTGAAGTCGATTCGCGAGCTGGCGAATTCGAAGTATAAGCTGACCTGCTCTCCCGAGTACCAGTTCAAGCAGGCGAAGTTGAGCTTCGTGAATGGTGTGACTCCGGCGATGGCTGGTGTTCATGCGGATGGTACGGCTCTGTCCCCGGAGGAGTCGGCATCGGCTGCGGCGGAGGCTTCTGCGAGTGCTTCGGCTCGTCCGTCTGCGAGCGGTTCTGCGGAATCTTCGGCTAAGCCTTCGGCAACGAGTTCCGGCCGCTAAATTCATCTTTTTGGATAGTCCACTAGGCTATATAGCCGTCAGGGAATATTCCGTTTTATCTATAGTGAGCGGCTGATACCGGCCACCACTACCCTACTATTCACTCTTATATTTACTCTTAACAGCGCGAGGCGCCGACCCCCATTCTCGGGGTTCGGCGCCTCGCCCTTTTTAGAGCTGGAGCGTGCCTAGTTGAAGATGGCGCGCACGACCGAGTAGCCGGAGACCGGGTACACGGCGTTCACGGTCGCAGGCTTCTCGCTCTCGTCCGCGATCTCGATGGACTCGGTGCCGCGCAGCAGCTCCTCGAGCAGGATGCGCAGTTCCAGGCGTGCCAGGGGCGCGCCGGGGCAGACGTGGATACCGTCGCCGTACACGAGGTTGCGGGACTGGTCACGGTGCGGGTTGTAAGTGAGGGCGTCTTCGAAGGCGTCCTCGTCGCGGTTTGCGCTTGCCCAGTTGATGGTCACGCGGGAGCCAGCGGGCAGGGTGCGGCCGCCGAGTTCGGTGTCCTGAGTGGTGATGCGGCGGTTGGTGACGAGGGTGTCTTCGAGTCGCATGATTTCTTCGACGGCGAGGGCGATTTCGCTGCGGTCGTCGAGTGCGTTGCCGTCGGCGAGGGATGCGCGCAGGCGGTCCTGCTCGGCGCGGTTGCGTGCCAGGAAGTTGACGAATACGCCCACGGTTGCGGAGACGGTGGACAGCTCGCCCACGGTCCAGTTGCGGATGAGGCTGACGATTTCTTCGTCGGTCATGGTGCGGGGTTCTTCGCCGGGCAGCTGTACGGTGTCGGTGAGCAGTTCGGCGGTGACGTCCTTGGGGTTGCCGGCGGCAGCGTCCTCGCGGCGTTCGTCGAGCAGCTGACGGATGTAGCCGTCAAATTCGAGGGCGACCTTAGCGATTTCTTCGCGGTCGCGGCGCAGGGTGGCGACGCGGTTCTTCTCGATCCACTCGGTGAGGGGCTGTTCGAGGCATGCGGGCCAGCCCATGAAGGCGTTCTGCACGCGCATTGCGTATGCCTGACCGAAGCCCTGCATGACGTCTACCTCTTCGCCGCGGGGCAGTTCTGCGATGAGGGTCTTCACGGCGTCGCGGATGACGGGTGCGAACTTTTCGAGGCGTTCGGGGGTGAAGTACTTGTCGTTGACGGCGCGGAAGGTGGTGTGTTCGGGGGCGTCCATGCCGTTGGGGACGGCGATGTGGCGGGTGGAGACGACGTTGGAGTAGATTTCGGGGTGGTCAAGTACGTGCTGTACGTCGGCGTTTTTGAAGACGGAGTAGCCCATGAATTCGTCGTGGGCGACGGGGCAGCGGCGGCGCATTGCGTCGTAGGCGGCTACCTGGTCTTTCTGTACTTCTTCGCTTCGGAGGTCCCAGTCGTTGTGTACGTTCTCAGTCATTGTTCACCCGTGTTCGTTATAGAGTTGTGGCGTGCTGGATGCGGGCGTCCGGGCGATGCGTATGGGGCAGGGTCGGGCGTGCATTTCAGCACGTGAATCCATTACTTGTTCTTTGACTATTTGTTCTTTGACCGTATCACTTATGGGTTGGTGGTGCAGGGTAGGGTTTCCTTGCTTCTCATTCAACGAACAGTGCGGTGGGGCGAGGGGCGGGCGGGTCACGAGACGCACGAGGCGGGC
>ERZ1674204.43-NODE-43-length-13439-cov-3.579573_pt1 | contig 13439 bp, 15 predicted proteins | sample MGYA00581296_ERZ1674204 | MGnify/ENA primary metagenome ERZ1674204 (study PRJEB41354, sample SAMEA4873331) | human saliva metagenome | biome: human-associated habitat [ENVO:00009003]; feature: mouth environment [ENVO:08000002]; material: saliva material...
AAAAAGAGGTTTCCCCCTTTTCTTATGATTTTTTGCAAAAGATTGCCTTAGTTCCATAGGCAACTAGGAAAAGTTCAACTAATAGAATAACTTCAACCAAGACTGGACTTGTAATCCATCCTACTTGAGCTAGAGATGGTACCAGGTCAAAGAAGGCATGTAGGCCATAGGCTGCTAGGAGATAAATCCATTTCTTCTGGCGAACAGCTTGATAAACCCAAACAGTCAAGAGTAATTGGAAACCTAGCGCCAAGATTCTCTCAAAACCAAGCAAATAAATCTGCCAGACTGATAGCGACTGAATAGTTTTCAACATATTTTCAGACAGCAATTGCATGACCTGTGGATTTTGCGTTTGAACTGCTGAGAGAACGATGTAGAGATTAAGCAAACTAGTAAGACCTAGGAAAATCAACTCCAAGCCACCATGCCCCAATCCATAAGCCAAGGCATCTGCCTTTTCCAAACTTCTCTTTTTCTCCAACCATTTGAAGAAAATAAGACGAGCAGTTTCCTCAAAAAATGCTGCCATGGCTAGGCCATAGATGATATAGACAAGCGGATGGTCTTGCAAGAGGGTAATACTACCGTCTTTTTGAGGATGTAAAACCAAGATATGCACCAGTTTTTCTAAAATCTGTGAAGAGACAAAGAAAGCAACGGCCCCCAAGCCCAAGACAGCTAGATTAATCTGGTATTTCTTTTTGGCATACCAAATGCTTCCTAGCAAGAGAGCCAGCAACAGCACCATGGTAATGATAATATGAGTGGTCATTTTCGTCTCCTATTCTGCCTTTTCAATATCTTTTCTCATCTCTTCAACATTGAACTTAGCAAACAAGTATTGACGGTCTTGGACAGGAAAACGTTGATCCAATTGGTCAACAGCTCCCACCTCGATAATACCTCCCTTGATGACAAAGTCCATAACATGTCCACCGAAGGTCAAATCATCTGAAATGAAGTGCAGATGGTAGCCTGCCACACTGACCCCATGGAAAATTTCAGGCGTCCAGAAACCAACAATGGTCCCCGCCACATTGTCACGACTATATTCCGGTTGATGGGTTGCGACATCAGCAAACTTGGTATCTGGTGTCGACTTGGGAATCATGCGAACATGCATATGTGAAAATTCCCCACGAATCTTGATAGAGCGGAAAAGATTTTCCCCATCATAATAAGACTCGATTCGCTCTTCTAATTCCTTGTCTGTCATCTCAAACCGCTGGCGGAAAATGACCTCTGCCTGGTGCGGTACTACTGCTGCATAAGGAATAAGGGCATTTGGCGACACTTCCACAATCTCTGGCTGGTCTCCAGACCCTTTGGCCTGATAAGCCTTGCCATCTAAGATAATCAATTCTCCATCAATGGAATCCAAGGTTCCCAAACCAAGGTCACCATGCTCTAGCAATTCTCCTACTGTCATGGTACCACCATAAAGGCCAGCCATCAAGGCTCCAAGGGTATTGTATTGAAATAATTTCACTGGTTCCTGCACGTTCTTATCCATTCACTTTCTTGTCTGTTATACTATAAATCTTACTCCTAAGTATACCACATTTGCCCCTAGATGTGAACGATATAAACACTCTAGACATTGCCAAGAAGGAAAAAAAAAGGTACAATGTAACAAAATCAAGGGAGGTCTGGAATGAAGAAACAAAGCAAGTACCAAGAGGTCGTATCTTATCTGAAAAATAGTATCGAGTCTGGACGCTTTCCGACGGGAAGCCGCCTGCCTTCTATCCGTCAACTGAGCCTTGACTTTCACTGTAGCAAGGACACTATTCAACGAGCCCTGCTGGAATTACGGCACGAGCAATACCTCTATGCCAAGCCCCAGAGTGGCTACTATGTCCTAGAACAAGGGCAACATCAAGACCTAGAAATCGAGGTTACCGACGAACATGCTAGTGCCTATGACGATTTTCGACTCTGTATCAATGAAACCTTGATTGGCCGGGAAAACTACCTCTTCAACTACTATGACAACCAAGAAGGTTTAGAAGATCTAAGACAGTCCATTCATAAACTTCTCTTTGACCAAGCCCTCTACTGCAAGGCTGACCAACTGGTACTGACTTCTGGCACCCAACAAGCCTTGTTTATCCTCTCTCAAATTTCCTTCCCTAGCCAAGCAAAGGAAATCTTGGTGGAACAGCCGACCTACCATCGGATGAATCGTCTCTTGATTGCTCAGGGCTTGGACTATCAAACGATTGAACGAGGCATTGATGGGATTGACTTGGAGGAGCTGGAAGGTCACTTCAAAACAGGAAAAATTAAGTTTTTCTATACAATTCCTCGTTTTCACTATCCTCTGGGGCATTCCTATTCAGAGCAGGACAAACGGACTATTCTTGACTTAGCTGCCAAGTATGGTGTCTATATCGTAGAGGACGACTATCTGGGGGATTTGGACTCTAAAAAGGGCCAGACCTTCCACTATCTAGATACAGAGGAGCGCGTCATTTACATAAAGTCCTTCTCAACCAGCCTCTTTCCAGCCCTGCGGATAACAGCACTCATCCTTCCAAATGCTATCAAAGAAGCCTTTGTGGCCTATAAAAATATCCTAGACTACGACAGCAACCTCATCATGCAAAAGGCCCTGTCACTCTATATTGACAGTCAACTGTTTGAGAAAAACCGTCTAGCTCGCTTGTCCAATCAGGAAGACTACCAAAAACAAATCGAGGAAAGCTTAACTAAAACACCTTGTCCCCTTCCTCATTTTCCTCTTCACGATGGTATATTGCTTGATCTCAGACGATACCCTAAAATTGCCAGTCTCAAACACAGTCAACTGGGCTTGAACTTCTTTGAAGCAGCTTACTTGGGTGCCTGCCCTTATCAATTTGCCAAGGTGTCCTTAGAGAACCTGGAAAATGTTTTAAACTATTTAAAAGCAGAATTGGAATAACTTCCAACTCTGCTTTTTTTATTGTTCAACTTCTGTTAGGGTTGTCGCTTTTTCAAGATATTTTTGGTAGGTACCGTCATCCTTGAGTTTTTGGATAACCTTGTCCACCACTTCTTTCAAATCAGCACTATTTTTTCTAAGGGCAACGGCATTGGCTTCGCCATCCTTCATCTTCAAACTGACAGTTGCGACAGCTAGGTCGGCATTTTTAGCAGCATAGCTAAGCGCAACAGGCTCATCCATATGAACAGCATCTACTTTTCCAGCCTGCAATTCATTGACTGCTTCCCCCATATTGGTTAGGGAAGTCAATTGAGCTTTTGGCAATTGTTCCTTGACCATTGATTCTGGAACAGTTCCTTTTTGGGCTGCAATATTCGCACTTTCCAGACTAGTTAGATCCTTGTATTTTTCTACATCAGCCTTACGAACCAAGAAACTAATCTTGTTTTCATAGTAAGGGATTGAAAAGTCAAAGACTTCTTTTCTCTCGTCAGTAGCGCTAATTCCCGCAACTGCTAGGTCAGCCTTACCAGTTTGAAGACTGGTCAAGACATTGTCAAAACTCATGCTTGAAATTTCCAACTTCACCCCAAGTTCATCAGCGATAGCCTGAGCCATATCAATATCCGCACCGACTACCTGATTTTTCCCGTCAACTAAGGATTGGAATTCAAAGGGTGCATAGTCAGGACTAGTCGCCACAACTAATTTCCCCTTTTGCTTAATGGCCTCAACAGCTGACTGAGAACCATTAGAACCCGACTGGCAAGCTACTAAGAAGAAACTTGCAAGAAAACTACATAAAACAAATATCCATTTTTTTGATTTCATAAATAAACAACCTCTCTGTTAATTTTGTATAATTATAACGCTATCCGAGTTGCTTGTCAAGTATTTTTTGAATTTTTATCTTAAAAATATTTTTTTCATTCAATAAAAGGAGCTATCAGTTGATTTCAAGCTCCTTTTTATACAGAATGAACCTATTTTATAGTTCGACAATCTTACCTGTTTCAAAGTAAACAACCCATTCACAGATATTTTTTGCATAGTCTCCAATACGTTCCAAAAAGGCAATCACTTGGAAGTAATCACGTCCTGTAACGATAGCATCTGGATTTTTCTTGATTTCTTCTGTAGCCAAGTCACGAATGCTATCAAAGTAATGGTTGATTTTTTCGTCCATGGCTGCTACTTCATAGGCCTGGTCCACTGAACCATTCAGATAGAGTTCCAGGACTGCTTCAACGAAGTTCTTGACATCGCGACCCATTCTCTTGATTTCTTCTTCAACAGCTGGGATACGTTGTTCCCCCTTCATACGAATTGCCGCTTTAGCAATAGAAACAGCATGGTCACCCATACGTTCCAAGTCAGATACAGCCTTCAAGACGGTTAGAACTGTACGCAAGTCCTGAGAAACGGGTTGTTGAAGGGCAATCATTTCAAATGATTTCTTCTCCAACTTCACTTCGTATTCGTTTACTTCTGCATCGTCTTCGATGACTTCCTTGGCCAAATCACGGTCATGCGTAACAAAGGCACGCACCGTACGATTGATTTGGGATAGCACTTCCTGTCCCATGGCATAGAACTGGTTGTGCAATTTCTCTAAATCTTCTTCAAATTGAGAACGTAACATCATTTATCTCCTTATCCAAATTTTCCTGAAATATAATCTTCTGTTTCCTTGTGTTGTGGGTTGAGGAACATCTTCTTGGTATCGTTAAACTCAATCAAATCTCCATCAAGGAAAAATCCTGTCTTGTCAGAGATACGAGAGGCTTGTTGCATAGAACGCGTAACCAAGAGCATGGTGTATTTATCTTTCAGACCATACAAGGTTTCCTCAATCTTACCAGCAGAGATAGGGTCCAAGGCTGAAGTCGGTTCATCCAAGAGAATGATTTTAGGACTAGTTGCCAAGACACGGGCAACGCAGACACGTTGTTGTTGTCCACCTGAAAGCCCGATAGCTGAATCATGCAGGCGATCCTTGACCTCATCCCAGATAGAAGCACGCTGCAAGGCTTTTTCCACCGCTTCATCCAGAACTTGCTTATCCTTTACTCCATTGATACGAAGCCCGTAAACAACATTTTCGTAGATAGACATTGGGAAGGGGTTGGGTTGTTGGAAAACCATACCGATTTCCTTCCGCAATTCAACTGTATCTGTACGCGGACTGTAGATGTTGTGGCCATTATAAACTACTGAACCAGTTGTGGTCACTTCTGGATTGAGGTCTCCCATGCGGTTGATAGCCTTGAGGAGGGTTGACTTCCCTGATCCAGATGGACCGATCAAGGCTGTAATTTCCTTAGGTTGGAAAGATAGAGAAACACTATTCAAGGCCTTCTTTTGATTGTAGTAAACGGACAGGTCTGACACCTGTAAAATCGCTTCTGTCATACTGTTTCCTTTCTATCCAAAGTGTCCTGTTACGTAGTCATTGGTTGACTGTAGTTTGGCATTTTGGAAAATATTAGAGGTCTTATCGTACTCGATCAAATCACCCAAGTAGAAAAATCCTGTGTAATCACTAGCACGCGCAGCCTGTTGCATGCTGTGGGTCACGATGATGATGGTAAAGTCCTTCTTCAATTCTAACATGGTTTCTTCCAGTTGGGCTGTCGCAATCGGATCCAATGCTGACGCTGGTTCATCCATCAAAAGGATATCTGGTTTGACAGAGATGGCACGAGCGATACAGAGACGTTGCTGCTGACCACCTGATAGGGTCAAGGCTGACTTGTGCAAATCGTCTTTGACCTGATCCCAAAGGGCAGCTTGACGAAGAGAGGTTTCCACAATTTCATCCAAGACTTGCTTGTCCTTAACCCCTGCACGTTCATGTGCAAAAGTGATGTTGCGGTAGATAGACTTGGCAAAAGGATTTGGTCGTTGGAAGACCATTCCGATGTGCTTACGCATCTCATAAACGTTAATTTCTGGACGGTTGACATCAATTCCTTGATAGAGGATTTGACCTGTTACCTTGGCAATATCAATAGTATCATTCATACGGTTGAGACTGCGAAGGTAGGTTGATTTTCCTGATCCAGATGGGCCAATTAAGGCTGTAATTTTATTTTTTTCAAATTGCATATCGATGCCCTTGATGGATTCTTTTTTACCGTAGTAAACATGTAAATCCTTAGTAGAGAGGGCCACTTTCTCTTCAGGAAAGGTGATGATATGCTTTTCATCCCAATTATATTTTGACATGGCTTCTCCTTTAGGCAGCGGTTAATTTCTTATGTAGATAGCTTCCGAGTTTGCGGGCTCCAAAGTTAAAGATGAGAATAAAGATGAGGAGCACTGCAGCAGAACCTGCTGATACAATAGTTCCATCTGGAATGGTTCCTTCGCTATTGACTTTCCAAATGTGGACAGCCAAGGTTTCTGCTTGACGGAAGATAGAGATTGGGCTGGTCACACTGAGAATATTCCAGTTAGACCAGTCAAGGGCTGGAGCGGATTGTCCTGCTGTATAGATAAGTGCAGCCGCCTCACCAAAGATACGACCAGAGGCCAAGACGACCCCAGTCACAATACCTGGAAGGGCTTCTGGAATGACCACATGGACCACAGTCTCCCAACGAGAAATCCCAAGGGCTAAACCAGCCTCACGTTGCGTATGGTGAACGTGTTTCAAGCTGTCTTCAACATTACGAGTCATCTGAGGCAGGTTAAAGACTGTCAAGGCCAAGGCACCTGAAATGATTGAAAATCCATACTCAAACTGAACTACAAAGATTAAGTAACCAAAGAGACCTACAACCACAGATGGCAGTGATGACAAGATTTCAATACAGGTTCTGACAAAATTGGTCACAGGACCTTTTTTGGCATATTCAGCTAGGAAAATCCCAGCCCCCATAGACAAGGGAACAGAAATAATCAAGGTAATGACCAAAAGGAAGAAGGAATTGTAGAGCTGAATCCCGATACCCCCACCTGCTTGATAAGAGGAAGATTTCCCTGTCAAGAAGGACCAAGAGATATGCGGTAACCCTCTCACCAAGATATAGAGAATCAAGGATGCCAAGATGGCAACGATAATTCCTGCAATTGAGTAGAGGACAGCTGTTGCAATTTTATCTAATTTCTTAGCGTGCATAGTTTTTCTTTCCTCTTTCTTTCGTAATCAATTTAATCACACTGTTAAAGGCCAAACTCATCAAGAGCAAGACTAAGGCCAGTGACCAAAGAACGTTATTGTCAACTGTTCCCATAACGGTATTTCCGATACCCATGGTCAAAACAGAGGTCAAGGTCGCAGCAGGGGTTGTCAATGAAGTTGGAACAACGGCTGAGTTTCCGACCACCATCTGAATGGCTAAGGCCTCACCAAAGGCACGCGCCATCCCAAAGACCACTGCAGTGAAAATACCTGAACGCGCTGCCTTCAAGGTTACGCGCCAGATGGTTTGCCAGCGAGTGGCTCCCATAGCCAAACTAGCTTCACGGTAGTGACGAGGCACCGCACGCAAGCTATCTGTTGTCATAAAGGTTACAGTTGGTAGGATCATGACAAAGAGAACGAAAATCCCTGACAAAATCCCAAAACCAGTTCCACCAAAAACACTGCGGACAAAGGGAACTACGACCTGCAAACCAATAAATCCATAGACGACTGAAGGAATCCCGACTAGCAATTCAATAGCTGGTTGCAAGATTCTAGCACCTTTTGGTGAGACTTCGGTCATAAAGACTGCCGCACCAATGGCAAAAGGAGTTGCGATAAGGGCTGATAGGATTGTGACAATAAAGGAACCCAAAATCATAGGAAGGGCACCAAATTGTTTACCTGAAGGATTCCAAGTTTGTCCAAAGAGGAAATCAAAGATATTGACCCCATTGACAAAGAAGGTCGACAAACCTTTTTGGGCTACGAAAATCAAAATCATAGCCACGATGATGACAATCAAAGACAGACAGGCAAAGGTCAAGCCTTTCCCTAGTTTCTCTAGACGAGAGTTCTTTGAGGGAGAAAGTAATTTTTTAGCTAATTCTTCTTGATTCATTAGTGACTCCCTTCTAGTGCTGTCACCGTTCCAACAGCGTCTTTTTCAACCTTCATTTCCTTGACAGAAATATAGCCCATCCCCTTAACAATTCCGCTTTGCGCTTCATCTGAGAGGACAAAGTTAAGAAATTCTGCCACTAATTCATTCGGCTGACCTAGAGTATACATGTGTTCATAAGACCACAAAGGCCAGTTATTGGTTGTAACATTTTCTGCAATCGGCTCATAGCCGTTCAATTTCATGCGTTTAACTGAGTCATCCACATAGGCAAAAGCTAGGTAAGAAATGGCTCCTGGTGTCTGGGAAACAATGTTTTTGACCATCCCATTTGAATCCTGTTCTTGACTCTGAATGGCAGATTGGTCATCCATAACAACACTATCAAAGGTTGCACGCGAACCAGAACTTGCCGCGCGGTTGATAATGGAAATGGCTAGATCTTTCCCACCGACTTCTTTCCAGTTGGTTACTTGACCTGTGAAGATGCTACGGAGTTGTTCAGTTGTCAGATTTTCAACGTCAACTTCCTTGTTCACAATCACCGCCAAGCCCGCTACGGCTACCTTATGATCCACTAGAGCGGATGCGTTGATACCGTCTTTTTCCTCAGCAAATACGTCTGAATTTCCTACATCAACAGCTCCAGACTGAACCTGAGACAGACCTGTACCAGATCCTCCACCTTGGACGTTGACTGTTTTTCCAATGTGCATAGAGCCAAATTCATCTGCTGCTGCTTCGACCAAGGGCTGAAGAGCCGTTGAGCCAACAGCTGTCATGGATTCTCCACGATCAATCCAGCTAGCACATCCCGCCAAAGAACCTGCTAGCAAAAGAGCCGCAAGGGATAGAGCGAGTTTTTTCCTTTTTTTCACTGTTTTTCTCCTTGAAAATAATGGTGAATGCTGTGAATTTTTTCAACTATTTATTGATGTTTTTCTTTTTTAAAATCGGGAGCCAACTGAAGTTACTAGCTTGGTTTTACTAGTAATTTGCTCAGTTACCTTTTCCACCAATTTCGACTTAAAATGAAAGACAATTTGAAAAAAATCCATACTTCCACTATAACATAGACAAGCTACTTTGACTAGCATTTTCACTTGAATCTAAGGCCTTTTGGAAAATAATTTTTCAAAACATTTCCCGTCACCTTAGCAAAGCCCAACCCATTGCCTTGAACCAAAACTTGGTACCAATCATTTGGCAGACTTTCTGCCAGCTGAACGGTTTCTCCAGCCACATACTTTACAAACGCTTCTTGGTCAATTTTAACCGACTGCTTGACCTGACTCGGTTTCAAGGCTAGACCAAGAGCAAAACTAGGCTCAAAGCGTTTCTTCTTAAAGGTCCCTAGATGCAGGCCATTGCGAGCAATCTTGAGTTTTCCTAAATCTGGCAAAAGTTCTGGCAAGAGATAGAGTTGGTCCCCAAAAGTCTGCAAGATTCCTCTTAGATTGATCTTCAAGTGGTTTTGAGCAAATTCCTGCCACAAGGTAACTTGTTCACGGCTGAGATTGCTCTTACTTGCCTTACATTTTGGTGCTAGATTTTCACCTTTAAATTGTAAATGAGCTACAAACTGACCCTCTCCCTTAAAATGATGAGGATACATCCGAGCCGTTTCTGGCAGGTCAATTCCAGCTACCATTCCATTGATATGCTCAACTGGCAGCAAATCAAAATCATACTCTTCCAGCAACCAATTGACAATCTCTTCGTTTTCCTCAGGTGCCCAGGTACAAGTCGAATAAACCAAGCGACCACCTTCAGCTAGCATGGTTACCGCATCCGCTAGAATTTCTCTTTGCAAGCTAGAGCATTGACTCGGATAATCTAAGCTCCAATAGTCCATAGCATCTGGTTGCTTACGAAACATCCCTTCACCAGAGCAAGGAGCATCAAGGACAATCAAGTCAAAATAGCCTTTAAAGACCTTGGCCAAGCGGTCGGCAGATTCATTAGTCACTACGACATTTGTCGCTCCAAAGCGCTCCATATTTTCTACTAAAATCTTAGCCCGTTTGCTTGAAATTTCATTGGAGACAAGGAGACCCTCTCCTGCTAGATAGGCTGCTAGCTGAGTTGATTTTCCACCCGGTGCAGCGGCTAAATCCAAGACCTTCATTCCAGGACTGGGTTGGGCTACCTGAGCCACCATCTGGGCAGCGGGTTCTTGCGAATAAACCAAGCCAGTAGCATGCTCAGGCGATTTACCTGAAACCTTCCCATAGTGACCCCAAGGAGTTTGAGGAATGGGATCAGAAAAGGAAACTGGCGCTTCTTTTAAAGGATTAATCCGAAAGGCCGAAACCGCTTCCTCCTCAAAAGAGGCAAGAAAATCTCTTGCCTCATCTCCTAGTATCTCTTCATATTTTTCAACAAATCCTTCTGGAAATTGCATTTAAGTTCTTTTCCTTTCGTAAATATAGGACTGAATTTCCTCCTGCATCTCAAGAGGTAACATCATAACCGGCTGTCTGGTTTGAAAATCAAGCGGTTGACCAGATAGGGTCACAACCCGATAGCCCAGACTTTCCCCTAAAATACTAGCCGCAGCATAATCCCATGGTTGCAGATAGGTGACATAGGTCAACAAACGCCCTGACAAAATCTTGGCAAAACTAATGGCCGCACTCCCATAGACACGAACACCGAGGACCGCTCGACCCAAATCAGCCAAGCCCCATTCATTGGTTTCCAGCATACCACTATTCCCTGCAATGAGAAAATCTCCAAGTGGTCTTGCTTTAAAGGGAGCTAGGGGCTTATCATTTAGACAAACTGGAAAGGCTCCACCACCGTGATAACAATCCCCTTTGACCACATCATAAATCAGACCAAACTGCCCCTGACCATTTTCAAAATAAGCCATCATAACAGCAAAATCTTCCTGCTGGGCTACAAAATTATTGGTCCCATCAATGGGATCAATGACCCAAACCTTGCCCTCTTGAACCGAAGCTCGCAGACAACCTTCTTCAGCACAAATCTTATCCTCAGGATAACGGGACAAAATCTCACCAATCAAGAGTTCCTGAACTTCCTTGTCCAGTCTGGTCACCAAATCTGTTGGAGAAGACTTGGTCTCAACACGCAAGTCTTCCTGCATATGGTCAAGGATGTACTGGCCCGCTCTCTTAACAAGCTCTTTGGCAAATTCAAATTTACTTTCCAAGAGAAATCTTCCCTTCCCCTTTTTCCTTGGCAGTCTGAACTGCTCGATAAAGCGAATAGCCACTAACTGTTTCAAATTCTCGTCCCAAACGTTTTTCTTCGCTCTTGCTTGGCACGACCGCTTTGAATCCCTCATAGGAGTCCAGTAACTTTTTAGCCTCTACCTTGCCTTCATAGGCAGCTTCAACATCATTAAAAAAAGAAAGCACTGAAGCAAGTTCTTCAGTGCTCCACGACAAATCTAGTGGGTAACTATACTGTTTGTTCATTAACTAATACCAGCTCTCATTCTTGCTTCTTTTAGTTCTTGCTTACGGTAACTACGAGGGAGAAAAGCACGAATCTCATCTTCATTAAAACCGATTTGCATACGTTTGGCATCGATAATAATTGGACGACGCAAAAGACTAGGGTACTGCTCAATCAAATGAAGCAATTCTGATACCGAAATACTTTCTACATCAATATCTAATTTTTGAAAAATTTTTGAACGAGTTGAAATGATGTCATCAGTACCATTTTCGGTCAAGGAAAGGATATGTTGCAATTCTTTTCTTGTTAAAGGACTGGTCATAATATTGTGTTCCACAAAGGGAACCTTATGTTTTTCTAACCAGGCCTTAGCCTTACGACATGATGTACAGCTCGGTGATAGAAATAGTGTAATCATGCTTTTCTCTTCTTATCTATACTTTGCTAATTCTATTATACAAAAAAATAAAGCGCTTGACTAGGGATTTTTAGAAAAAAAGCCTATTTTTTCAAGAAAAATAGACTGTTTGCGAACGATTGACACAATTGGATTTGGTTAATTCACTCTTAACGATGGTTTCGAATCACATACCTAACTTATTTACTCAAAATAAGAACATCTTTAGTATTATTTCCTACGACTTTTCAGGTACAGAAAAACAAAGAAACTTTCATAGAGGGCAAAAAAGAGTAGGAAGGCATGGAGGAAAAAGGTCTCTGGCAAAATCAGAATAACTGGATCCTTGGCTGGGTCAAAAAGCCAGGTATCATCTCCCACAAAGAGAATTTGATGGAAAAGAGTAAAGAATTGGTCAAAACCAATCAAAACTCCCCCAAGACCAATCAGTAAAGGCAAAACCACTAGAGCCAAAAGCCCTTTACTAAATAGAGACAAAAAGCCCTTTTTCACAATCCCTTTGACAAAGAAATAGAAACTTGGCAGTGTCACAAGGGCAACTAATTGAACTAGGTGAAAGAGGTTCTTCACCACTGCAAAGTGATGCAGACCAGATTTTGACGAACGAAAATCAGGCATCTGCAAGACCTGACTAAAAGGATTGGTCAGATAATTCATCAAGATATGAAAATTGTATTGAATGGTTTCTGGTTTTAGATAGACTCGATCCGTCAAGTTCAGCCACTCAATCTCCAAAGGATAAAAAATCCAAGTCAGATAGATGGTAAGAAGGATTGAGAGGGAGAGGAGAAAGAGCATAGAGCTCCAAAAGATCAGTTTAGTTTTCATCAAAGTCCCACTCCGCAAGGCTAGAAAGCACATGAGTCGGTGCGATTGGTAGGTCTGCTACTTCTTCTGCCTTGGTAAAACCTGTCGTCACCAAGAGCGTTGGAATGCCATTATCAATCCCAGCTCGAATATCAGTCAGGTAATTATCCCCAACCATGATTAATTCTTCACGTTGCAAACCTAAGTACTCAACCGCCTTGTCCATAATGATAGCATTTGGTTTTCCAATATAAACAGGCTTCACTCGTGTCGCCACTTCAAGAAGTGTAATCAGCGAACCAGCCCCTGGCAAAAGCCCTCGTTCTGTCGGGATGTTGAGGTCAGGATTGGTTCCGATAAAATGAGCACCCTTTTGAATAGCTAGAGTTGCTGTCGCAAATTTTTCATAGTCGACTTGCCAGTCCAGGCCTACTACCACATAGGCAGGATTTTCCTTGTCTTCGACATATCCAGCCGCCTTGATGGCTTCCTTGAGCCCTGATTCTCCGATGACATAGACAGTCTTTTCAAGCCCCAAGTCGTTCATATAGTCGATAGTCGCCAAAGTCGCTGTGTAGACAGTCGATAGAGGCGTATCAATATTAAAATTCTGAGCCAGCATCTCCTGAACACTCTCTGGAGTGCGGGTTGTATTGTTGGTCACAAAAAGATAGGGAATGTCCCTCTTTTGCAATTCATGGACAAAAGCCTCTCCTGCCGGGATTCGGTCTTTCCCCTTATAAATCGTTCCGTCTAAATCAATTAAATAGCCTCTATATTTCATCTAACCTTAATCTCCTATTAAATCGTCTTAAATACCTTT
>ERZ1674204.48-NODE-48-length-12832-cov-5.939266_pt1 | contig 12832 bp, 6 predicted proteins | sample MGYA00581296_ERZ1674204 | MGnify/ENA primary metagenome ERZ1674204 (study PRJEB41354, sample SAMEA4873331) | human saliva metagenome | biome: human-associated habitat [ENVO:00009003]; feature: mouth environment [ENVO:08000002]; material: saliva material...
CACCTGCTACAGATTCCTCTTGCCAGCTAGCTGAGTCTGAAATGACCAAATCGGATGCGCGTAATCTGTAACAGCGCTATGGTGAAGCCATGAGCCGAGAAGAGAATCGATTGCACCACAGGGGAGAGACAGCGATAATAGGAGAACGCCTAACACCTTTGGCATTCTTCTGTTTATCCAATTTAAATCTCCTGCCGTGCCTCGCACGGTCTGAGCCTTCATTGAGGGATCAACGTTATATAGCGGAAGTTTCGGTCGCTGGCGCCTCTCCTGCAACTGACATTGTTGCGGGAGCTTTCTCTGAATTTTGGCCCTCTTGCAAGTACGATTTATGCAGGAGGGCCAAAAAGTTATATATCAAAGTTATTTAGCGGGAGTTGTGAGGGTTGTTTAGTTGAATACTTAATGCTAGAGTTGAGGCATCAACCGGTTTAGAGATTACTTCAGCAACCTGCCGAAGTGGCTCTAGCCCCGACCTTGGAGGTGAAGGATATGTTCCGGCTACTCACAAGAAATAAAAGCCGCCCGCTACGCGAGGCGCAACGGGCGGCTTTTGTTTATATAAGTATTTACCGCATCAAGCGGCGGTTATGCCTGTTGCCGCAGACATAACCTAATCAGTATACCGGCAGTACGGAGGGGCCTCCCAATCTGTCTGCATGCTGACCGCTTGTGTGGCCATATGCCTACCTTCCATACCTGTGCTGTCACTACCCAAAATACTGGGCGTGACAGCACAGGGGAGAAGGAAGCGGCATGCCGAATCAGCAGCGTGACGAAAACACGCGCACCATTCGGAAAACCGATGTAGCTTAAAGCTATACAAGCAAACGTGCATGTCCAACGCATCGAAGCAAACGTGCACCCAACATATAAGGAGACAACCATGTCCCAGAACACCATCACCCTCGCCGACCTCCTCGAAAACGTCGAGCTCGGCGGCGGCTCCGTCCTCACCTCCATCACCGAACTCGAACCCGCAGCAGGCCCCCACGCATCCGTGGCACCCGCCAAGTTTGTCGACGGCTCCAAGTCTGTCTTCGCCTACGAGAATCGCTACATCGAGGACGACGCTCAGAAGGTAGTCCTCATCGACAGCAAGCAGTCCGAACTCAATCGCGCAGAAGCCGCCATCGAACAGGGCTGCCAGTACGGCGACGAAGCGGCTGTAAAGATTCCCCGCGCCGTCGTCACCTACCAGACCGAAAACGGCCCCGTCGAATACACCGACATGGAACTCTCCCACCGCGTCTTCGACGGCCACTTCCGCGCCGGTTACGTCGACGGTAAGCCCATCACCGAAAACGACCAGTACCGTGCACTGCGCAACTGCACCCCCGCAGACATGAGCGCACTGCTCAACACCGCCCCTGCAGCGCTCCTCTTCGGCGCATGGGACTCCACCCGCAAGAGCAACCAGGTCCGCCTGCGTAGCGCCCTCGTCGGTGAAATTATCGGCGTCCTCGCAGACCAGGATCCTGGCGCTGAACACCGACAGGCACGCCGTGGCGGCGCCCGCGTCGACGCCGTAGCCGCCAGCGTAAAGCTTGGCGCCAAGGAACTTAACTCTCTCGTCGATGACCAGGAAGCTGAACTGAGCGCCAAGAATGTTGCCGCACGCCGCAAGGAAGTAAAGACCGCCAAGGCTGATGCTCGCATCTCCGCTTCCACTCTCGGCCTGGGTAGCATCCCGCCCTCGCTCGAAGAAACCGGCGCCGTCGCATGCCGTCGTATCATCCGCTCTTGGGTTCTGAGCCTCGCCACCTTGCGCCAGCTGCGCTTCGGCCAGGACGAGACCAAGGACAAGGACAAGAACATTGCTGCCCGTGCACTCCTTGCCGCACTCGGCCTCAATGCCATTGCCCGTGCGGAACGTGAACTCTACATCCGTGCTAACTGCGACCTGATCGAATCCGCCGCACCCGTTGTCACCCTCGACCAGCGTTTCGGCGAGAAGAAGCCCTTCGCACCCCTGACCGTTGAACACACCGACCAGCTTCTCCTCGAAGCTATCGAGAACGCCAAGAAGGCCGGCGTGGCTGACTGGAACGGCCAGACCTTCAAGGTCGACGGCAACCCCATCATCATCAAGAACGCCACCGCGGAGGACGCAGAATAATATGACGAACCTCGGAATTCTCGCGAGGTTCCCGCTCGGCGTATACCAGGGCCACAAGGCAGACGGAAGCCCCGACGCCTTCCCCGACCCTGCCCGCTTGCAGGCCGCGCTCCTCAGCGCGGCCGCGCAGGGACCTCACGCAATTATCGAAAACGGGCAGTTGACCCCCTCGGAAGAATCTCTCAAGGCCCTCCGATGGCTTGAAGAGAACCCCCCGACCGGGCTGCAGATTCCCGACATGTGCCCCGTATACCGCTCACCCAACAAGATGAGCCGATTCATGTACCGCGAAGTGGCATATTCTGAGAAGGACGGGCGACAGACTGAACGTCGCGCCGTGTCCGACGGCTGGTCTGTATCCGACACCATCGGCTGGCAGTACGATAAGGTACCCGCAGATATCGCGGAAACCATCACCCAGCTCTGCGGAGAAGTACCCTCCCTCGGAGAAGCCAGCAGTTTTGCCGCCCTCTACACCGGAGACGTGGAACCCACCCACACCATCGACACTAAGTCGGGCCCCTTCGAAGCAGGCGGTATGCCCGTCCGCGTGCCCGTACCCGGTCGAACCGATGCGCTCATGCGTGCCCACGCAGAAGCGTACCCCGCCAAGGTACCCACCAAGGCAGGCGACAAGACCGCTATGAGTGACACGATGCGCCCCTCTCCGGTGCCCACCGCAGGCCTGGGATCCATCAAGTACCAGCCTGTGGAGGCTGAAACCTCCATCAGCCCCTGGGAATACTTGTGGCTCCTCGAAGTAGACGGTGAAGAGCTGAAGCCCGAACAGTACGTCAAGGCAAGCTCCCTGCTGCACAAGGCTCTCGTAGCTGCCGCAGGATTCGGTGCGCCCAGCCTCATCACCGGCAGGTACCCCAAGGGTCATAAGCCGGCCAACAGCCTGGCGCTGCAGTACCTGCCTTCCTGCTACCTGCCCGACTATCTGCGTCGTGAGGTGAAGTCTCAGGGAGTCCTGCTCGTCTTGGTCCCGGCAAGCGCCCCGACCGATGAAGCTGTAGAACTCGGTATCGCGCTCAGGAGCGTAGAAACCCTCTACGCTCAGGACTTCCCCCGACTGACCGTGAAGCTTCGCCAGAAGCGCCTGCCCGCGCAGGGTTTCTGGGATACTCCCAAGACCGGGTACAAGCGCCTGTGGCGTACCCTCAGCGCGGCCGTTCCCGAATCGCGCGTTTTCAACCGCCCGAAGAAGGCTGAGACGAAGGCCTGGACCTTCGCTGACGCCGCTCTGCTTTCCATGGCCTACGTGTGGCGTGACAGCTTCGAAGCGCCCGAGGCTGAAACCTCACGCGAACGAATTCGCAGTTTGAGGGACCAGGTCGCCAAAAAGGCTGAGGCCAAGGTCCTGGAAGCTCACCGTGTAACCCAGAACCCCGCTGCCTACGCCTACAAGCTGCCCCGCACTCTGCCCGCAGAGCCGTGGCGCGGCATCGTAGACCTCGGCAACCTGGCAACGGACACGACCCTCGTAGCCATCGGCCAGTCCCGTCACATGGGCGGCGGCCTGCTGGTTCCGTTCGACGTGCCCACCGAAGAATACGGCCGCCGCAAGAAGGAGGAAGAGCATGACTAGCCCCACTACCGCGCTGCCCTCCATCACTCGTGATGAGTTCGGTGTCTTCTTTGCCGCACTCAACGAAGGGCACGACCCCTTTAGCTGGCAGGAAGAAGTGCTCGACCACATTTGCGAGCACGGCGTATGGCCGGAACGTATTAACGCACCGACCGGCTCCGGTAAGTCCTCCGTGGTTGATATCCACCTCTTTGCGAATGCGCTCGCAGCGGTTGGCGCCGCGCCGCGCGTTCCCCGTCGCCTTTGCGTGACCGTGGGACGTCGTGCGCTGGTCGATAGCCAGGCAACCCGTGCCGACAAGATTCTCGGCGATCTGAAGGATGCGCTCGCTGATGAATCCGGCGAGCCCGGTATTCTGCGTAGGGTTGCTGAAGCTCTCCAGAGCTTCCAGACCCGTAACGATGACCAAAGGAGCGCCCCCTTCGAAGTTGGCCACATCCGTGGCGAACTCTCGAACCGCAACCTGCCGGTCACCGACATTTCGGCCTGCGCAATCATTGCCGCAACCCCGGATATGTACGGTTCGCGAGCGCTCTTCCGCGGCTACGGCAGCACCAAGGCTGCCCGCCCGCGTGAGACCGCCCTGCTGACCATGGACACCGTCATGGTGCTCGACGAGGCACACATGAACCGTCAGCTGCTGCACACGACTCAGCGTATTGCCGAGTTGCAGAAGCGCGAGGTCAACCTGGGTGTTCCCACCCTGCAGGTGGTTGAGACGACCGCTACCCCCTCCACTGGGGATAGCGAATCGACCACCCTGGGTGTTGACATTGAAGCTCTCGATAGCCCGAATGATAAAGAGCTGCACCGCCGTGTCTACTCGCATAAGGAACTGGTGCTCCGCCCCATCGATAAGTGGGATGGTAAGCCCGGTAATGCTGCGACCGTGAAGGCCGCTGTGGACGCTATTAAAGATTTCCTTGCCCACCGTGAGGTGGGTAAAGGTTCGGAAGTAGCCCACACTGTCGGTTGTATTGTCAACCATGTGCGGACGGCTATCTCCATCAAGGAGGAACTCGCTAAGGATCTGGCAGAGGATGAGGTCCAGCTTCTCGTAGGACGCATGCGCCCGTACGACCTGAAAAAGTTGCACCCCGACCTCTTCACTACCGAAGGCGATAAGTCCGTGAAGGTTGTTGTTGCCACCCAGACTCTCGAAGTCGGTATTGACGTTGACTTTGCTGACCTGGTGACTGAGCTGGCTCCGGCTTCTTCCTTGGCGCAGCGCTTCGGACGTGTTAACCGTCTGGGCCACCGCGATGATTCTAAGGTCGTCGTTATTGAGCCTGCGAGCGGTGACTCGGTAAAGAAGGACGCGCCGCCCTACAGAGCAGTCGACCTGAGCAATGCGTATGCATGGCTCGAAGCGCTCAACGGTGCTGAGAACCCGTCGGTGAACCCCGCCGCAATGGTGAAGAACCCGCCGGTGCAGTCCTCCCCGGAGCGTCTGCTCTACCAGCGCCCGGAATGGCCTGATCTGCTGGAATTCTCGCGTACCGACGAGAATCCGTACGATGAGCCGGACCTTGACCTGTGGCTGCATGACTCCCTGGAGGCAGAAACCGCAATGGGCGGTGTTATCGTGCGCGATAACCTGCCGAGCAACACTTCTGCCGCCATGGAGATTCTCAAGACCAGCTACTTCGCACCGCGCGACGAGGAAACCTTCCCCGCGAATCTGAAGATTCTCAAGGAGATTCTGGACTACCAGGATGAGCACGGCGTGAAGCCGCGTAAATTCCTTTACCGTCAGGGTGAAATTTCTCTGTGGCAGGATGCTGACCAGGGTGAAGAGAGCAGCCAGACGTTGGCTCCCGGTGACGTTCTGATTCTTGATATGGGTAGCATTCCGTTCACGAACCAGGGCATTGCCGTGACTCAGCGTGAGCTGCCTTCTAAGAAGGACGAGCTGAAGGCTGTGCCCTTCCTCGATGATGACGAGCTCTGCGTGGCCGAGCTCTACGTGTATGAGAAGTGCGCGGACCGTGAGGAACGCTTCAGGAAATACCTGGGCCTCTCACCCGATGAAGTAGCAGAATTGCTCGATAGCCAAGCTTCGGACGGCCAGAAGGTGATTGCTTCTGAGCTTTCTACCGAGGCTGAGGGCGGTCAGGAAGTTATCGCCTGGTACGCCGACGTGACCGACGACAAAAAGTCTATTGAAGGTTCCGATATCGCTCAGGAATTGGCCCCGACCGATCCTGTTCTTCTGGACGACCACCAGAACGATGTTGCTGAGCGTACCCGCCAGCTTGCCGAGAACCTCGGCCTGGCACCGGAATTCTCCGAAGCACTGGAACTGGCGGCAAAGTACCACGACGAGGGCAAGCGTGACCTGCGCTTCCAGCAGATGCTGGGTGCAGACCCGGAGGCGGACGCTCTTGCAAAGAGCGGCCACCGTTCCGTGGCAGAGGCGTACCGCGCCCGTAGCCGTAGCGCCCTGCCGAGGGGCTGGCGTCACGAGCAGCTGTCTGCACTCATGGTTGCAGCATCCCCTCAAAAGGTGGGGGAGCACCGTGACCTGGTATTGCGCATCATTGGCTGCAGTCACGGTCACGGCCGGTTCTCCTTCGCTCACGACGCAGGCTTCCTGCTCAAGGAAGGCTACTTGCCCGAGGGAACGGACTACGAAGCGCTCAAGGAACAGGCGACCCGACTCTTCAATGTCGGTTACTGGGATAACCTCATGGAGCAGACGAGCCGCACCTACGGCCCGTACGCTACCGCCTACCTTGAGGCTGTTGAACGCGCAGCAGACGCCCAGATTTCACGGGAGGGACACTAATGGCAACGCTGACTATTGCGGGTGACTACACCTCGGCATTGACCCATTTTGCCCTCTACGGGCTGTCCCTGATGGCTGAGCAGAAGCACCCCGGAACCGTCACTGTCAGTTGGTCTCAGGAAGGTCAGCCTCGCGCCCAGATGCATGCTGAAGGCGTGTCAGAAGAAGAAATTGCCGAGTGCGTGCACTCCTACGTTTCTTCCCTGGCTGCTGAAGACAGCTGGGTGAACGTCGACCAGTCCTACGGTGCGGGTAAGGAAGCTGCTGTTTTCTCCCCGTTCTCCCCGCGTATTCGAGGAATCGACGCGGAGAAGTACCCGGACGACTGGGCATCTCACCAGAAGACCCGACAGGCTCATCTGGATGCGCTGATGGAACGTGACGACCTGCTGTCTCTGCTCTGGATCTCCGGCCTGGGCGAACCTTCCTACTGGCGTTTTGAAGCCAAGGCCCCTCGCCCCGACCACGGTGCATCCCGCTGGGAGATGAAGACCCGCAACAAGGGCCAGGAGTTCATTAAACACCGCTTGCGCCTGATGTGCGCGGACCTGGCAACCTGGGAACCTTCCGCGATGCTCAGCGGCATTACCGGGCAGACCTTGTACGACTCGCTGGATAATAAGCCGGACTCCCGAACCGGAACCGGTTTCACCGTCCCGCAGCCGACGGATACTGCGCTCGCCTTCTGTGCGCTGGTGGGTATTGCGAACTTCCCGGTGATTCACCAGATCCACCGGATTGGCGTGACCCCCGGTGCGTACCCGTACAACGCTTTGCACCCGCGGCTCATGGTGCTTCCGGTATCCTCCGGAAGGGTTACGCCCGCCCGGCTGCGAACCGTGCTGCGCAGCCACCCCTACCGTAGGGTGGTTGACGAGGTCGGTAAGGCGATGGAACGCGGCTCTTTGAGCCCTGACATTTTCGTGTCCGAGCTGGCGGATGAGAAGGCGATCCTTCGTGAGAAGGGCGTTCAGGCGTTTGTTGCTTTCCCCATCGCGAAGGTGGGTAGTGATTCGGCTCCTGAGCGTCAGGTTCTGAAGGGTAGCGCGATTCCGCTGGGCTAACCTAGCTGCTTATCGAAACCGGCAAATATGCCCGCAGAATGCAGAGGGAGGGGCCCTCCGGTTGAATGACCGGAGGACCCCTCCCTTGCTGTTTCTGTTGAGTCTATGCGGCGCTAATACGCCGGGAGCACGGCATGTTGTGCTGCTACTATGCTCCCCCTTCCACCCCATACCAACTTCCGGCAAACACTGCCAGATAACGCCCCTACTTCGTTGAACACCGAGAATGGGCGTAAAATCACCGCTGGTTCGTCTTCGCTTTAAAGGGGACCTTAAGGTACGCTAGATGACTGGGTCAGGGAACTCGTGCCGGTCTCACTCACCGCGCATCTGCCCGACAGACACCCGCACCCCGGTATCCTGCGTCTCACTCACGCACACAGGGGAGGGAACCTAACGTATCGGCCTCACTCACCGTTTACGCCGCTGTCCGCGCATCCTGCCACCCGTAACTCACTCAACTCAAACAAGAACTGAATAGGACAATCATGCCCTTGCTTACCCATCGACTCTCACGACGATTCTTCGTAAAGGGTGCTTCCGCCGCCGCCGCTGCAGGCGCACTGACCCTGCAGGCACAGGCCGCGCAGGCTGACGAAGCACCCACCAACATTGCCCCGGCAACCGAGGAAACTAAAGGCCCGCGCCTCGTCATTCAGCGTGCCACCATCACTGAAACCGGTATGACCGTGAACTACACTGCACACGGTCTGCGCGAATTCCTCACCGAAGGCACCACTCTGACCGTACGCCACGGCTACGTTCGTAACGACTCTTTCGAAACTCTGCGCTCCTGGCCGCTCACCCCCGAATTTGACGGTGACGCTGACAGCTTCAGTGGTAGCGACCAGTTCCCCATCGAGCTGATGCAGGGTGAGGGTGTCGAGCACGCCCTGCAGCTGGATATTTGCTCCGACCCGTGGGGCCAGGAGATTGCCCACCAGATTGCTGCGCGCATTCCCGTGGCTGAGACTAAGATCCTGAAGACCTCTTTCGAGGATGTTCCGGGTAGCCACCCGTTCGCTGAGGATATCCGCATGGCGAACCAGAAGAAGTGGCTGATGCCGAACCCGCAGACTGGCGCGTTTGAGCCGGACCGCCCTGTGACCCGTGAGGAGCTTATTGCTCTGCTGAACCACGCTGCTGGTCACGCTGGCGTGAGCGAAAACTCTAATGTTGCACCCTTTGCAGATGCGGCAGGCCGCCCGACCGCGAACGCGCTGCACTGGGCTCGTGACCGCAAGATCACCGAGCCGCTCACTGGTGGTGACAAGATTGACCCGACCGCACCGGTTTCTCACGAGGAGCTGGCGGCTGTACTGTTCCAGTACAACGCGGAGGTTCAGCTGACTGAAATGAACGAGGCTGCTGGTTCTCGTTTCCGCGACGTGCTCGGTGCCGGTACTCTGCACCGTTACGTTGCGTGGGCTGGCGCGAACGACATCGTGCTGGATTCTTCGGGCGTGTTCAACCCGACCGCGCCGACTACTCGCGCGGAGCTGGCTCGTTTCATTCGCCGCTACAAGCTGCAGAACCTGCTGTTCACTGACTTCTCGTATGTCTCCTAATTTTTAGTCACCCTCGGCACCGTCTGTTGGGGTGTGTGGAACCCCCGTCTTCTGGCTTTTGCTGGAGGCGGGGGTTTTGCCATGTCCCGTATTGCCGCACCTCAGGGAGTTTTAGTGACAGGCTGTGCCTGGCATATGAAATTTTGCGTTATATATGCCTAAAATCTTGCAAAATCCTGTGCGCTAAGTAAGTATTACCTAGAAGGTAAGTTAAAGGTTGCCTTACTTAATACTGTGTGAAGACTAGTTTCCTCCCTCGTGGGCCCACGAAACCCACACCAAAGAGCGGGAAAAACGCGGCGCCTCACCACCCATCGGTGGGGGAGAGACGCACCTTCACACACCACCCACGAAAAAGGACATACATATGAACCTCGCTTCAAGCAAGGCATTCAAGGGCCTCGCCGTTGGATCGCTGGCACTGGCAATTTCCGGCGTTGCCACCATCCCCGCATCGTTCGCGGCAGACTCCACCCCGGCGGCAAGCCAGAGCACTGACGCTCGCACCATCACCGACAAGGCGATGGCAAAGATCACCCAGGGCCTGCCCGGTCAGTTCCAGGTCGCATACTCCAAGAAGACCAACAAGATTTGGGTTGCGGGCACCGCTGACCGCGACGAGCACGTTTCCACGATTGCTCGCATTGACGCAAACTCCCTGAAGATTGAGGCTGTCGCCGAGCTGCCCATCGTCAAGAACGACAAGGGCTACTCCTACGAGGGTGCGTACGGTATCACCGTCGATGACGAGGAAGGTACCGTGTGGGTGACCAGCACCCGCGATAACTCCGTTGCTGTGTACGATCAGGCGACCATGAAGCAGCTGTGGACCAATGCGGGTCTGAGCAAGGACGACCCGAACTGGATTGAGCACCCCCGCGAGGTGCGTGTCGATCACGAGTCGGGTAAGGCTTTCGTGACCGGTCGCTTCTTTGTCTCGGCTATCGATCTGAAGACCAAGCAGGTTGAGAAGATTCAGCTTGAGGGCGCACCCGATGGCGGTACCCGCTACATCAGCATGAACATTCTGGTGGATGGCGGCAAGCTGTACGTGCCCGAACGCACCGGCGGCAAACTCTTCGTGATCGACACCAAGACCTTCAAGGTCGAGAAGACCATCTCTGTGAAGGGCGATAAGGACGGCGAGGTTCGCCCCTCCGACGTGGCTATTGACCACTCGCAGAACGAAATTTACGTCTCCTCGCAAGGCGTGAAGGGCGCGAACTCCGGTGTATCCGTGTACGATGCGACCACCTACGAGTTCAAGAAGTTCATCCCCTTCGGCACCCAGGCGCTCTCGCTCGATAACGATGAGGCCAACGACCTGGTGTACGTGACCGACTTCGGCACCGGCAAGGTGGGCGTGATTGACGGCGGCGCAGCGGACAAGCTGATTGCCGAGGTCGCCATGAACGGCGGCAAGGCAAACGACCTGGTCGTACTGCCCAACGGCTCCGTTGTCGCTGTGGACAAGCAGGCTGGCGCAACCGCAACCGTGCCCTACGTCCTCGACGGCACCACCGGCACCGTCAGCACCTCAGATAAGGTCACCAGCAAGCCTTCTAAGGACAAGCAGGGCAACGAGGTTCCCGCCAAGACCTCCGAGATTCAGGCGAACTCCATCCTGAAGTTCAAGGTCACCGCAACCGCAGGCGACAACTCCGAGGTCAAGCAGGTCACCCCCGAAACCCGCGAGTTCCAGGGCTACCCGGCAACCGCCACCAAGACCAAGGCAACCGACTCTACCACCCCCTCCACCGAGGCACACCGCACCGTGGACGCAAACGGTAGCGTTGCGAACATCATTCAGGGTCTGCCCGGCCAGTTCCAGGTTGGCTACTCCAAGAAGAACCACAAGCTGTTCGTGCCCACCGTGGGTGCACGCGGCGGCCTCGCTTCCTCCCTGGCACGCGTGGATGCAGACACCCTGCAGACCGAGGCTTTCGCCGAGCTGCCCGTGAAGAAGAACGACAAGGGCCAGTATGGTTACACCTCCGCGTACGGCGTGACCGTTGATGACGTGGACGGCACCGTCTGGGTTACCAACACCACCGACAACTCCGTGGCAGTGTACGACCAGCAGACTCTCAAGCTCATCTGGAGCAACGAGGGCGTGAAGAAGGACGACCCGAACTGGATTGAGCACCCCCGCTCCGTTTTGGTTGACCACGAGTCCGGTAAGGCGTTCGTGACCGGCCGTTACTTTGTCTCTGCTATTGACCTGAAGACTAAGCAGGTTGAGAAGATTCAGCTTGAGGGCGCACCCGACGGTGGCACCCGCTACATCAGCATGAACCTGTTCCTCGATGGCGGCAAGCTGTACGTGCCCGAGCGCACCGGCGGCAAGCTCTTCGTCGTGGACACCAAGACCTTCAAGGTTGAGAAGACCATCCAGACTCAGGGTGAGGATTCCACCGTTGAGGTTCGCCCCTCCGACGTTGCTGTGGACCACTCGCTGAATGAGATTTACGTCTCTTCCCAGGGTGTGAAGGGCGTCAACTCCGGTATCTCCGTGTACGACCTGACCACCGGCGAGTTCAAGAAGTTCGTCAAGTTCGGCACCCAGGCGCTTGCTCTGGAGCACGATGAGGACCGCGACCTGGTGTACGTGACCGACTTCGGTACCGGCAAGGTGGCTGTCTTCGACGGCCGTGCTGACGAGGTCATCGGCGAGGTTGAGATGAACGGTGCAGCCGCGAACGACGTGACCCTGCTCAAGGACGGCTCCGTGCTGGTTCTCGACAAGAAGGACCGCGACGAGAAGGTGACCCTGCCTTACGTGCTCAACGGCACCACCGGCGAGATTACCACCGCCAGCGAGTACACCACTCTGCCCGGCAAGGACCGCCAGGGTAACGACGTTCCCGCATCGGTTCAGCAGCTGAAGGCTAACTCGATTCTGAAGTTCAAGGTTGGCCTGAAGGACACCGACGTGAGCGCAGCTCCGGTGGGTATCACCCCGACCTCCCTGCAGTTTGCGGGTTACCCGACGGTGACCGGTGTGAAGGCTGAGGAGTCGAAGCCTGCTGACCCGAAGCCTGCAGATCCGAAGCCGGCTGACCCGAAGCCTGAGGATAAGAAGTCTGACGCTAAGTCTGAGAACACCGCAGAGGCTAAGGATCAGACCTCCAAGGATCAGGCATCTCAGTCTGATTCGAAGTCTGACGCTAAGACCGGTGCACAGGACTCCAAGTCTGACTCCAAGCCCGCTCCGGATGCTGTGAAGGCTGATAAGTCCGGTTCGGCTGTGAAGAACGGCGGTTCCTCTGCTGGTGGCTCCGATAATTTGGGCGGTGGCTCCTCGGTAGTTAAGAGCGACGCTGGTTCCTCGCAGGCTGGCTCTTCGCGTGGCGCTTTGGCGAACACCGGTGCTGACGCTGTGATGCCGCTGGTTGCTTTCGCTTCTGTGGCTCTGATTGCGGGTGTTGCCCTGGTGATGCGCCGCCGCAAGGATAAGCGTAGCGTTTAGTTTTCGGGCGTAAATGCTCGATGTAACGCGTGAGAAGGCGGGTATTTTCTCTTTCGGATTCTTCGAATCTGGGGGAGGGGTACCCGCCTTTTGTGTGCCCGCTTGGGCTAATGCTGGGTAGGTGGTTTTAGTACATATTTATATATGTGCACTTGCCTGTAAAAATATAGGTTTTGAATGTCGAGAAAATGTTTAACCCGTGGTGAATCTCGCTGGCGCGCCTCACCTAAACA
>ERZ1674204.52-NODE-52-length-12384-cov-6.012166_pt1 | contig 12384 bp, 10 predicted proteins | sample MGYA00581296_ERZ1674204 | MGnify/ENA primary metagenome ERZ1674204 (study PRJEB41354, sample SAMEA4873331) | human saliva metagenome | biome: human-associated habitat [ENVO:00009003]; feature: mouth environment [ENVO:08000002]; material: saliva material...
GGGGAGCGGCAGAACGGTTCAGCCGCTCGCTGTCCAGTTCGCAGTGGGCATAGAAACGCCCCGCCTGCCGTGTATGCAACCGGCAGACGGGACGTAGCAACAAACCTGACACCTCCCACTAATGGGGGCTCAGAAGCTCAATTAGCCGCGGATATCCTCGTACAGAGCGGTAGAGATGTAACGCTCACCGAAGTCGGGAACGATAGCCACGATCAGCTTGTCCTTGTTCTCAGACTTCTTAGCCTCCTCCAGGGCAGCCCAGACAGCCGCGCCAGAAGAAATACCGCCCAGAATACCTTCCTGGGTAGCCAGCAGGCGGGAGGTGCGCATAGCGTCCTCAGCGCTGACCGGAGTCACCGAATCGTAGATGCCGCGGTCCAGAGTGTCCGGAACGAAGTTAGCGCCCAGGCCCTGAATCTTGTGGGGGCCAACGCGACCCTCAGAGAGCAGCGGGGAGTCCTTCGGCTCAACCGCAACAACCTTCACGTCCGGGTTCTGCTCCTTCAGGTACTTACCTGCACCGGAGATGGTACCGCCGGTGCCAATACCCGCCACGAAAATGTCGACCTTACCGTCGGTTGCTTCCCAAATCTCGGGGCCGGTGGTGTTGTAGTGAATGGTGGGGTTCGCCTCGTTGGAGAACTGGGAGGCCAGGATAGCGTTCTCGGTGGCCGCAACGATTTCCTTAGCCTTCTCCACAGCGCCGCGCATACCTTCGGTACCGGGGGTCAGCACAATCTGAGCACCGTAAGCGCGCAGCAGCACGCGACGCTCAGCAGACATGGTCTCCGGCATGGTCAGGATGACGCGGTAACCGCGAGCAGCACCCACCATAGCCAGCGCAATACCGGTGTTACCGGAAGTACCCTCGACAATGGTGCCGCCGGGCTTCAGTGCGCCCGACTTCTCAGCAGCGTCAATGATGGCGCGGCCGATACGGTCCTTGACCGAACCTGCGGGGTTGTAGAACTCAAGCTTGACCGCTACGTTACCGGGAAGACCCTCGTCCAGTCGGTTCAACTTAACCAGGGGGGTCTGACCGGTTGCTTCAACAATGCTGTTGAGAATCTTTGCCATGGGGTGCTCCTTCATGAGCTTGGGGGAGGCCAGCCGCGACGGGGCCTCCACAATGAATAATCGGTTACGTGGCAACTCTACTACTCACCGGCAACAGGTTTAAACCTGCGGTCACAGTTCGTAATAATGCCAGAGAAAAACCTCAAGGAACGAGGTTCAGGGAAGAGGGTGCAGAAAAGCGCCGCACAAACCCTTTCTCGATAAAGGATGATGATTGTGCGGCGCTCTCTAGAAACATTATGTAGCCCAAAAGACAACCTCTGTATATAAGAGTAGTGATGAACTCTGTTCACCGCAAGCTGGAGCCACAAATTTTATTGCCATCAATGGAAAAAACAGTGAAAAACCGCATCCTGAGATGGAAAAGACGTAAAAGCGGGGGAGAAAACCAGCCCAGAGGACTAGTTGATGTCCATGTGCAGGTCCCACTTGTTGTTCAGGTAGCGGCCAACAGCCTCACCGAACATCTTCACGTGACGCTTATCAGCCGCCACGGTCTGCTCCTTGCCGTCCTTGAACAGCTTCTCGCCCAGGTCCACGTTCAAAGTCACGGTCCAGTTGTACGCACCCTGCGCCAGAACCGGCTGCTTGGTGCCAATAGTCAAAGTAGCGGTCGGGTTCACGTACCAGGTCTTCTTCTCTTCAATACCTGCCTTGGTGGAGTCCGCGTACTTCTTCATCGCCGCCAGGGTCTCCTGGTCGGTGCTGACCTCGTTCATGTAGTGCATATCGCCGGTACGCAGCAGGTACTCAAACGCCGCACCGAAGTACGCCAGAGCCGCCGCGAAGCCAGCCACCGAGTTCTGGTGCATGGCCTCCGGAACAATCGGGGAGGGAACATTCTGCGGCGGGTGCTCAGCGTTACCCGGCTGGTACTCGCCGTGCTCCTCCATCTTCTCCAGCTTCGCTACGCCGCTGTAATCCTTATTGTCGTTAGGCAGCGGAGAATTCGCTGCGGTAGCCGAAGCCGACGCAGATGCGGAAGGGGAAGCAGACGCCGACGCAGAGGGCGAGGCGGTAGCAGACCCAGAAGCAGCGGCAGAAGCGCTCTCGGAGCCAGAAGCGGAAGCAGACGCCTCAGAAGTAGCCTTAGAGCCACAAGCCGCCAGCAAAGCCATGGAGCTGACGCCCAGTACACCCAGCGCCGCGCGGCGGGTCAGGTTCTCGGACATAGTGATACCTTTCAGTCAGTCGGTGATTGCAACCAGTTTAGCCGCAAACCCAACAGGATACAGAGTTGAGTGGACGAAGCGTGAGAAGCGCCTCGCAGATAAAAGCGTTATGACGAACTATGACGCCGCGGAAGTGGCGGACGCCTCAGCGGAAGCTTCAGCAGAAGCGGCGGCAGAAGAGGACACAGAAGCCGAACCGGATGCTACCGCGCTCGCGGAGGGAGCACCGCCCTGAACAGTAGCACCGTACGCCACGCTCAGCTCCCACATCTTAAAATCAGCATGGTAGCGGCCGCGGAAATCGCACTCCTGAACCGTCACCTGAGACACCGGACCCGCCGCCGTCGCAGTGGGGGACGGCGCATCAGACACCAGCGCATCCTCAGAAGGCTCAGTAGGCTCAGCAGAAGCGCTCGCGGAGGTAACCACCGGCTGGATCTTGCCCTCAGCCACCGCCTCCGTACCGAAGTCCAGGGTGTACTTGCCCTTAAACAGCAGGTTGCCATCACTCATAATGGACGGCTGCGCACTCGAAAGCGCATAGGAAGCCGACGGATTCACATACCAGGAACCCTTCTCCACACCCGCAAGAATAGAAGCCGACAGAGCATCCACCTCCGAGCGAGTCTTCGACGACAGCTGAATGCCGGTTGAGAACGCATCCGTGCTACCGGTCTTCACCAGATAATCCATAGCCGCCGCAAAATAAGCAATCGCCTCATGAAAACCCGTCACCGTATTCGCCGACAGAGCATCAGTCACCTTCGGCTTCGGAGCATTACGCGGCGGATGCTCCACCGTACCCTGCTCATAATTCACCGCACCCTCATAGTGGGTGTACTCCACCAGACCCGAATAGTTCTTACCATCATCGCTGTACCCATTCGGGTTAGCGCTCGACTTCAAACCATTCAGGCTACCACCCTGAGAACCCGACTGCTGGCTAGATCCACCCGAACCGCACGCGCTCAACAGCGCCGCAGAACCCGCAACAGCGGACGCACCCAAGCCCAAACGCAGCAGAGAACGGCGAGAGAAAGACTGAGAAAAAGAAGACATAAGAGAAAAACCTTGAATCCAGGAAAGCTCGTTATTACCAGAGTAAAACAGATCATGCCCTAACCCGAGTGCGAGTTAGGGCATGATGCCTCATCCATCTGAGGGCTTAAAGGTTGTCACCATTAGAATTGCCGCCATTACCGGAGTTGCCGGAATTGCCAGCATTACCATCGTTAGTGCCACCACCGTTAGCGCCACCATTCTTAGGCTGAGCCGAAGCCTGCGCCTCATACTCATCCTGAATAGTCAAAGTCCAATCATTATCGTGGCGCACACCGGTAACCACCAGGCCACGCTCAGTGCGGCGCACCTTCTCAGACATCTCCGCAGGAGCACCGTCAATCACCACGGTCGGACCCAAATCAATCACCAAATCAAAAGTCCACTGCACACTCTTCTTCACCAGAGCAGGAACAGCAGTGAACGCAGACATGGTCACCTTCGGCGACACATACCAGTCACGATTCTGCGAGCTCTCATTCGACTCATCCATAAACGATGAGAACGACGCAACGAACTTCTCATCAGCCTTCGACTCACGCAACGGAGCCGCATCACCGGTCAGCACCAGGTAATTAATCGCCGCATACACGAACGCAATCGAATCGTACAGACCCTGCACCGAGTTCTCCGATGCGCTCGCCGGGCGCTTGGGGAACGGCACGTTCTGAGCGGGTGCAGACTCGGTCGCCGGAACGAAAGTGCCCTTCTTCTCATAGTTGTCGAAGGTGACCTCGCCGCTAAAATCAGTACGCGCAGAAGCCGAAGGGGAAATCTGAGGGGTATCCGCATCAGCGTTCTCGCTAGAAGAAGAACCACCGCCGCACGCAACCAGCAGGGCGCTCAAAGACACGCCCGCAACGCCCGCACCCGCGTAACGCAGAGCAGAACGGCGGCTGACGCCGGTAGTGGAACTGGGAAGCCCGGAGGTCATGGGGAAAAGCGCCACGGAATACCTTTCGAATGAGAATCTCAGGTGAGAGACGAGTGAGAGAACGCCTCGACGAGTGGATATCACACGCGGACATCCCTCTAGAGACAGTCCTAAGTATAACGCGCCCCCGCCTTCACACCCGTGCGTACCAGCGCTCATAGGAGCGTGATATGCCGCCCATCAGCGAACTTACCGCCGCCAGTGAACTCAGTGGAACCAGCGGGAGTATCGCACCGGATGGGGTGAAAGAGGGACGCGTTCATCGTCTATAGGGGGAGAGGCTACTGTGCGCCTTCACCAGGAATACCGCCGGGTGCCTCAGCGCCGGGAGCATTTACACCGCCAGCTACACCGCCCGCATCAGGGGCACCGGGCGCTGCGCTCGGCTGAGCCGTCGCAGCTGCAGGCTGAGTCGCCACAGGCTGCGCGGGAGCCGCAGGCGCCTGGGTAGCGGCAGGTTGAGGAGCCTGAGCCGCGCCACCCTGACCAGCAGACCCCTGACCGGCACCACCGTTCTGGGAGCCAGTGTACTGATGGGAACCGTTCTGGGCGGCAGGAGCCTGCGCACCACCGTTCTGCGCGGCACCATTCTGAGCAGTGCCCTGAGCCGCGCCGTTACCCGAAGTATTCGCGCCGGTGTGTGCGCCAGCATTAGCTGCCACGGTGCTGTCATCAGTTACCGTCGGGGTATAGGTCGAGGAAGGATGCGCACGCGGAGTCTGCATCGGCTTCGGGGTCAATGCGGGATCGTACTGCTGAGGCGCAATCACCAACCAGCGCTTCGCCTCCTCATCGTACTCAGCGTAGAGAGCCTTAATCTCCTGTGCCTCAGTGTCTTCCAGAGGCTTGGTCGTATTGGTCGCCTTCTCAACCTGCATACCGTGCGCCTGAGTTACGGTGCACGCCCACGCATACTTAGTGCCGCGGGTCGTCGGCTGCTTATCGGTCAGGCGGAAAGTCCACTCGCCGCCCACCAGCCAGTTCGTGCCGGGCGCATAGAAGGCGCGCAGCTTCTCCAGCGCCGCACGGTTGGTAGAGTTCTGAGCCTGAACCACCTGCAGGGCCGGACCGGGATCACCGGTCATGCGGGCATAGTTCACCGCCGCCGCAAAATACGCGAAGGTAGCGCGCAGACCGCGGGCGTTCTTGTCGTACATGCTCTCATCTTCAATCGGGATGGGCACGGCACTCGCCTTAGAATCAACGCTTGCCGGGCCGGCAGTTGGCTCAATCGTGTAGACCTGACCGGTTTCCGGGTCGGTGCTACTCATCGGGGCTGCACCGTTGCCCGCAACGTACTTAGTCCACTTCAGCTCGCCCGACAGGTTGTCGTAGGCGCCCGCAATCGAAGCGGAAGCAGTGGGGGAGGCGGTCGCCTCCGCAGTCTTTTTGGAACCGCAAGCGGCAAGCATAGCGCCCAGGGCGGCGGTGCCCGTAAGCGCAATAAAGTGGCGGCGGCTGTGAATCATAGTGATCCCCTTGAATGTGCTGTGATGCGGAAGTATCGGTGATAAGTGAAGAGCTCACGCTCCAATTCTCAGCCTAACATCACGCCCCTACAGGAGGGCGCGAAGCAGTCACCCGCAGGGCGGGTAGACGCGCATTGAGGTGAAAATGGGCGGACCTCATCTAGCCCTAGCCTATAGATTTCACGCGTGGCACACAAATAAAAGCCCTCATCCGTGCCTCATATCACCCAATATGACGGGTTCTTTGAGGCACGGATGTAAAGAAGCTTTAGGCTGAGCCTCGAATATAACGAGCCGCCTTAGAAGAGGCGCTCTCATTCGGGGTCGGGTGCGCGCTCGGGGCGTTCGCGGACGGTTCAGTGGTAGCCGCCGGGGTGGCGGTAGCGCTCGGGGAAGACTTCGGGTCCTCCAGCATCTGCCAGCCCTCTGCACCAAAGTAGACGTACGCATCCGCCTTCTGATTGCTGCCGTAGATACCGGTGAGCTGCTCACGCTGACGGGTCTCATGGTTGAACAGGAACGCGTTCTCATCCACCTTCAGGGTCGCCTTCCAGCAGTAGACGTCCTGCTCGGTGGCGGGTACCGGCTGCGGGGAGCTTAGATTGATGCACATGGGGTGGTTGCTCTTAGAGACCAGCCAGCCAATGTTGTAGCGGTAAATGTCGCGGTACATCTGCGCCATGTGGCTAAAGTGCTCCTGGCCGGGCAGGCTCATGAAGGGGTCGGTATCGCCGGTGAGGAGCATGTAGTTCTGCGCCGCACCCCAGTACTGCAGGAAGGCGTGCAGACCTTCGACGGTGCGCTCTTTAGCTTCCGGGGGCATGGTGGGGCGGGGGACATTGACGGCTCGATGGCTCAGGGTGCCGTTCGAGAAATTCCCGGAACGCTCAAAGAACTCATCGGGCAGGATCGCCGGGCCGCGACCGTCCAGGGCGGATGCGGGCAGGGGCTCGGCGTAGGTGATGCTGCGCGTGGTGGTCGCAGATTTGGTCTGGGAGCTCTGAGGAGCAGCCTTAGTAGGGGAAGGGTTAGCGAGTGGTTGAGGGCGAGAAACTGCGCTGGGGCTGCAAGCGCTTGCGAGTGCGCTCAATGCTGCTCCGGAAGAAAGAGCAAGAAGATGGCGACGTGACAGCGAGCCGAACATACGCAACCTTTCGCAAGAGTAAAGACGGGCAGGCAGTAACGGGTAGCTCGGATGCAGTGAACCTCAACGGCAGTTGATTGCAGTTGCGTGAGGGGTCGGTGAGCGTTCCCGATGGGGGTGGCATACCGCGGTGAGTACGGATGCGATAGAAAAGGGCAGGTCAGAAGCCGCCTGAAGGAATCGGTATGGGTTATGACCTGCCTGGTTGTCGTGCTCAATGATTCTAAGCGTACTTTCAGGTTCACAATGACCATATCTGCGCTTGAGCGTAAAAAGTTATCAAATCTTAATATTTGCCCGTTTTATGCGGGTTATAAAACGTACCAATGTGTTCCGGATAACCGCATTGAAATGTACTGATTTCCTGCGGAAAATCAAGGATTTTCTCACCTGCTCTTCTTATGAATAAATCATAAATTGGAGTTGTTGCACCCTGTGTGCAAGTAGTATCTCAACCTCTTCAGGTTGTCCAAACACCTATCAAAAACACCTCAATATGAGCCCCCAAACAACCCGCAACCGCAACGCGCCCACCGCAACGCCTACACATGGCATGAAGCAGGTGCACCCTATGGGACAATAGCGCTGTGACTACCACCGACTATGCGCAGCTCAAAGCAGCTCGCGAACTGCTCACTCGAATCCCCCTCCCGCTCGACGTAGAAGCCGGCGAAACCCCCGGCACCCCCTACACCGTCACCCACGACGGTACCGCCGAGCACGGCACCGCCACCGCGCGCACCCTGCTCGCCGCCATGGCACGCCAACTCGACGACTACATCCTGCCGCGCAGTGCCAGCGTCGACAACCCCCTCACCATCGTGGTCGGCGGCTCCACCGGCGCCGGCAAATCCACCCTCGTCAACACCCTGCTCGGCGAACCGCTCACCCAGTCCGGCGCGATTCGACCCACCACCCGCCACCCCGTACTCCTGCACCGCGCAGAAGACGAGGCGGCACTGTCACCCGAACGCTTCCTGCCCACCCTGCCGCGCACCCGCACCTCCGGCATGAACGCCGGATCGCAGGCACTACCGGGCCTTGACCCGAAGATTGCGCGCGCCCTCATTCCTGTTACTACCTCGGCGCTACCGCAGGGCATCGCGCTCATTGACGCACCCGATATCGACTCCGTCTCCGAGGAAAACCGCACCCTCGCCAAGGAATTGCTCTCCGCGGCAGACCTGTGGCTCTTCGTCACCACCGCCAACCGCTACGCCGACGCTGTGCCCTGGGAACTGCTCCACGAAGCAGCCACACGCTCCATCGCCATCGCCGTGGTGCTCAACCGCGTGCCCGAAGGCGACGAAGAAGCCATCGAAAACGACCTGCGACGCATGCTCGACGAGGCGGGAATCCACGCCGTACTGATTCACACCGTCACCGAACAGCCGCGCGACGAAAGCGGCATGCTCGCCCCCGTCAGCCTCGCCCCGCTGACCCTGTGGATCCGCGAACTCGGCGCCGACGCACCCGCCCGCGCCGCCATCGCCCGGCAGACCCTCGCCGGTGCCGTCGAAACCCTCGCCGGAAACCTGCAGGTGCTCGCCGCCGAACAGGCACGCCAGCAGGCGGCGCACCAGTCGCTTGCCACCATCGTCGCCGAAGAATACGAGGACGCGCTGACCACCATCGACGGGGCACTCTCCGACGGCTCCCTGCTGCGCGGCGAAGTGCTCTCGCGCTGGCACGACTTCGTGGGAACCGGCGACTTCTTCCGCTCCCTCGACAGCACCATCGGTCGCCTGCGCGACCGCGTCGGCTCCGCCCTGCGCGGTCAGCCCGCCGCCGCCCAGAAGGTAGAAGACGCCCTCGAAAGCGGCATCCACGCCGTCGTGCTGGATGCAGCTGCCCGCGCCTCCGAAAACACCCGCACCCGCTGGCATGCCAGCCGTGCCGGACGCTCCCTGCTGGCGCGCCTGGATGTGCTGCAGGCTGTTTCTGTTGCGCCGCAGACGGCCTCCGCCGCGGCGCCCGAACAGAACGCAGGCGCAAACGGTGAGGCGAAGGGCAACGAAGCGAAGGGTGAAGTGCAGTCCGCCGAAGACATCTTCTCCGCAGCCGTTGCCGAACAGATTCGCCTCTGGCAGGGATCCGTGCTCGAAATGATCCGCGAAGAAGGCGCCGACAAGCGCAAACGCGCCCGCTTCCTCTCCCTGGGTGTGAACGCCACCGCCGTGATGCTCATGGTCGCCGCGTTCAGCCTCACCGGCGGCATTACCGGTATTGAGGCGGGTATTGCCGGCGGTAGCGGCGTGGTCGGCACCAAACTGCTCGAGTCCATCTTCGGTGAAGACGCGGTGCGCCGCATGGCAACCCGCGCCCGCACCGACCTGCTCGAACGCATGGCGGATCTGCTCACCGAGCACGCTCAGCCCTTCACCGCCGTGCTGGAAGAAACCGACCCGCAGGCTGACGCCGAGGAGATCCACCGTGCCGCCGAGCAGGTGCAGAAAATCGCCGCGGAAATGAGCGCGCAGAGCCAAGCTGCCCAGGCAAAGGGCACGCAGACAAAGGGTGCGCAGGCAAAGGGCACGCAGACCCCCTGGTCGGCTACAGCATAGTCGGAGCAGCGCGCTCAACCGCCTGTCACCAAATCATCTCCACAGCGCACAACCACACTGCGCACCACCTCACCGCGCACCACAGACGAAGAAAAACGCACTATGACTACCCCCGAGAACAAACTCGAGAACGCCAGCGCAGAGCGCAACGCCGAGCGAGGCGCCACCCCCGCCGTGGCGACCTCGCCCTTCGCTCGCTCCGTCGCATCCCTGAAAGACGCCATCAGCTACGGTGAAGGGCGAGTCCCCGAAACCGTCCTGCTTGACGCCGCCGAAACCCTCGAACGCCTCAGTCAGCGCCGCGAACTCTCCACCGAACACACCGTCATCGGCTTCTTCGGCGCGACCGGCAGCGGCAAATCCACGCTCTTCAACGCCATCGCCGGGCAGAACATTGCCCTCTCCGCGCCCACACGCCCGACCACCTCCACCGTGCAGGCGGCAATCTGGGAGGCAGAAGGCAGCGAAGAGCTACTTGACTGGCTCGGTATCGACAAGCGCGTTTACCCGCAAACTCAGGCGCTCGCCGCAGAAGGAGAAGCAACCGAGGGTAACGGGGCTGGCGGGGGAGTAGCGGCACCCAATGCCGTCACCGAACCGGCTCCCGGACTCTTCAACCGCATCCGCCGTGCAGTAGGCGGACGCGGCGAAATGCGCACCCGCACCGGCGGCCTCATCCTGCTGGACATGCCCGACTTCGACTCGGTCACCACCACCAACCGCGACCTCGCCGCCCGCATGATGCGCTACGTAGACGTACTCGTCTGGGTTGTCGACCCCCAAAAATACGCCGACGCCGTCATCCACCGCGACTTCATGGTGCCGCTTGCCGCCTCCGGCGCGCAGGCGCTCTGCGTGCTCAACCAGGCGGACAAGCTTGCACCCGCCGAGGTGCCCGCCGTGCTCGCATCCCTCACCCGCCTGCTCCAGGCCGAGGGCACCGAAGCGCACCTGCTCGCCGCACCCATCGCCGTCTCCGCGCGAACCGGTGAGGGCGTCGACGTGCTGCGTGACCTGCTCGCCCAGGTAGCCGCCGCCAAGAGCCTATCCCTGCAGCGAACCGACGCGCAGCTGCACGCCACCGCCTCCCAGCTGCGCACCTATGCCGGGGGAGAGGGAACCGTGCTCGCCGGAGCCTACGCCCTCGAAGCGGAACAGAAGCTCGTGAAGGCGTGCTACACCTCCAGCCAGGCTGAGCAGGTTTTGCAGGCGGCAACCGCCTCCTACCGCCGCGCCGCGGGACAGCACACCGGCTGGATCCTCACCCGCTGGATGAGCCGTCTGAAAGCTGACCCCCTGCGCCGCCTGCACCTGGGGCAGCAGGACGAAACGAAGAGCGCGTCTAAGGCGGAGAAGTCCTCGGGCATGCTCGGCTCCGATAGCGAGAACGCACCCGAGCTGGTGGCATCCTCGCTACCTCCGCTGAGCGCCGCGCAGAAGGCAGGCATGGCAAACGCCGTGCGCCAATACAGCAAGCAGATGGCGGCCCGCGTCGAAGACCTGTGGAAGCGCAGCATGAAGGAAGCCGCGCTCTCCCGCGAGGCGGAGCTACCCGAACTGCTCGAACGCGACATGATGCGCATCGACTACGGCCTCGGCCGCACCCGCGCCCCCTGGGTCATCTTCAACGCCCTGCAGTGGATCGCGCTACTGAGCGCTCTGGTAGGCGTCGGCTGGCTGACCCTCATCTCCGGCATGGCGTACCTGCAGATTCAACTGCCGCCCGCCCCGACCCCCGAAGGCTCCCCGGTACCCCTGCCGACCCTGCTTCTGTTGCTGGGCATACTCCTCGGTATCGCCTCGGCGGGTGTGGGCAGGTTGCTCACCGCCATGGGCTCACGCTACTACGCACGCAAGCTGCGCGGTCGCCTGCAGACCGGCGTTGAGAAGGCGGTGCAGTCCTGCGTGGTCGCCCCGGTGCAGCTGGAAGCTAAGCGCCTCAACTCCTACCGCAAGGCGCTGGACATTTAGCGGCGTATCATCTGAAAAACCGCATCAGGATAAGCCGCATCAGGCTAAGAGTGCATAAAAGAATCCCTCCCCACCTCTCAAACGAAGTGGGGAGGGATTCTTTTCGTGAAAACTATCTAGAACAGAGCCTTAGCTTTCCTCAACATCCGATGCCGAGTGAGAAGCAGAAAGCTCACGCAAACCGTCAGTAATCGCCTGAGCAGCCTTGACGACCAGCTCGGGGTAGTTGCGGTTCGGCTGGCGGGTCATACGATCAATCGGACCCGAGATAGAGACTGCCGCAATCACCTTGCCACCGGGAGCACGCACCGGAGCGGACACCGAGGCGGTACCGCGCTCGCGCTCACCCACGGACTGCGCCCAGCCGATGCGGCGCACAGCCGCGAGCATGGCGGCGCTGAAGTGCGCATCGCGCAGGCCTTCAACAATGCGGTTCTGGTCTTCCCAAGCCAGCAGAACCTGGGCGGCGGAGCCTGCCTGCATGGACAGCTGGGTGCCGACCGGAATAGATTCGTGCATGCCGGAGGGGCGGGGGGAGGTGGCTGCGCACACGCGCCAGTCACCCTGGCGGCGGTACAGCTGGGTGGACTCGTCAGCTTCGAGGCTGAGCTTCTGCAGGATCGGGTCTGCCACGGTGATGAGCTCGTCAGCAATGGTTGCGGATGCGAGTTCGGTCAGGCGGGGTCCGAGCATGAAGCGTCCCTGCACGTCGCGGGCTACGAGGCGGTGGTGTGCCAACGCCACGGCGAGGCGGTGTGCGGTGGGGCGCGCCAGACCGGTTGCCTTGACGAGGTCACCCAGAGATACGGGTCCTGCCTCGAGGCAATCAAGAATGAGGGTCGCCTTGTCGAGCACGCCAACGCCGGAGGAGCCGTGGGAGTTTACCTCTACCATCTGCTCGTCGGCGGCCATGTGTTCGGGCGGCTTGACGGGGTCGACAATCGGTGCGTTGTGGTATGTGGATGCGTTGGGGTGACGCATTCCGTGTGCGTTA
>ERZ1674204.53-NODE-53-length-12320-cov-6.584590_pt1 | contig 12320 bp, 9 predicted proteins | sample MGYA00581296_ERZ1674204 | MGnify/ENA primary metagenome ERZ1674204 (study PRJEB41354, sample SAMEA4873331) | human saliva metagenome | biome: human-associated habitat [ENVO:00009003]; feature: mouth environment [ENVO:08000002]; material: saliva material...
TTCCGTTATCTTTTTCTTCAATGTCTTAGCGGCGCTCATCTTTCCAACTCTAGGAACCTGGCTTCACCTATCTAATGACGGCTTTGCCCTCTTTGCAGGAACTGCGGTCAATGATACTTCTTCTGTAACGGCCACAGCTAGTGCCTGGGACAATCTTTATCAGACCAATACCCTTGAGGCCGCAACCATTGTGAAACTCACGCGCACCTTAGCAATCATCCCCATCACGCTCTTTCTCTCCTACTGGCAAAGTCGCCAACAAAAAAATAGCCCCGGTTTCCAACTAAAAAAAGTCTTCCCACTTTTTATCCTTTACTTTATCCTAGCCTCTCTCTTAACGACTTTTCTCACCTCTCTCGGTGTGTCTAGTAGCTTCTTCACCCCTCTCAAACAGCTCTCCAAATTTCTCATTATCATGGCTATGAGTGCCATCGGTCTCAAAACCAATCTCATTGGATTGATCAAATCCAGCGGCAAGTCCATTCTTCTTGGAGCCCTTTGCTGGATTGCTATCATCTTGACTAGTCTTGGCATGCAATTACTCATCGGTATTTACTAAGAAAAAAGGGAGCCTAAAGGCCACCTCAGAACGTAGACAAATCAGATGGATTTTGGACTGTCGTTGGCTCGCTTTCTCAAGAGCAGCTGAAGGAAAAAGGGCTACTGAAATAACCCCATAACCATTGAGAAGCCACATGTGTTTCGAGAAGCCACCATTATTGTGGCTTTTCGAAACACATGTGGCTTCTCGGCGCATGGGTATCAGCGCATAGGTATCAGCGCATGGTGACTTCCGTAAAATGGTGTCTATGGCTAAGAAAACTAAAGGTAAGAAGAGCGGCGCAGCAACCGCCGCCGTAGCACTGCTGACCGAGACGAACACCCCCTTCCAGATGCGTGAATACGATCATGTTGAGGGCGTCACTTCCTTCGGTGAAGAGGCCGCGAAGAGCCTCGGCGCTTCCGAGGAGCAGGTGTTCAAGACCCTGCTGATTGTGCACGAGAAGGATTTCGCGGTCGCGATCGTGCCGGTATCTGGCAAGTTGAACATTAAGGCTGCCGCGGCGGCACTGGGTTGGAAGAGCGCCTCCATGTGCGACCCGAAGGTCGCTGAGCGCCGCACCGGCTACGTGGTGGGCGGTATTTCTCCGCTGGGTCAGAAGACCCCCTCCCCCACCCTGCTCGATGAGTCTGCGCAGCTTTTTGACACGATCATGGTTTCTGGCGGTAAGCGCGGCCTGGATGTTGAGCTCGCCCCGGACGACCTGCTGAAGCTCACCAACGGCAAGTACGCTGACATCCGCGCTTAGTCCGCGCTCAACGGGAATAATCCGCCCGGCCGCGGCGTTACATATGCCGTAAGAGTCTGGGTATGAGAGCAAACTGAAGGAGTCATGATGGGCAATTCGCTACCCGGCGTGGGTGCTATCGCCAAGAACTGGCGTGAAGTTCTCAAGCCTGAAGAGTACGCTGTTCTGCGTGAGGGCGGCACCGAGCGCGCGTTCACCGGCGAGTACTGGAACACTCACACTGAGGGTGTGTATTCGTGCCGTGCCTGCGGTACGGAGCTGTTCCGTTCTGATCAGAAGTTCGATTCGCATTGTGGTTGGCCGTCGTTTTTCGCGCCGCTGGCTGAGGACCGTGTGCGTTACCTGGAGGACACGACGTTCGGTATGCGCCGTGTGGAGGTGCGTTGCGCCGCCTGCGATTCGCACCTGGGTCACGTGTTTGAGGGTGAGGGCTACCCGACTCCCACGGATTTGCGGTATTGCATTAATTCGGTGTGTCTGACGCTGGCCCCGGCTGGTGAAGCACAGCCTGGTGATACTCCGGTTGACGAGGCGGAATCCGCGGAATAAACCCAGGCAATGCCCCCTCGCGGGCACACCGGTGAACCCCTTATTGTGAGTCTCTCTAAATTCGAGGCTTTAAGCTCGGGCGGGTAGAATGGCGTAGTGCCTTCGCGGGCACGCCACCCCGCCCGGGCTCGTGTTTGCTCGGGCGTACGCCTACCCGGGCATCTGGCGCATCGTATGGGCGCGTCGAACCAGACAGAGGAAAAGGATTGAGTGCATGAGTACCGCAGCTGAACAGAATGCCGCAGGCACCCCTCAGCTGCCCCTTAACGGTATCGAAGTTCCGGACGTTGTTCCTCTGGAGGCCCCTTCCTCACCGATTCCGACTCTCATCACCACTGAGAGTGGTCTGCGTCGTGCCGCTGAGCAGTTGGCGGCGGCGTCCGGCCCGGTGGCTGTTGATACTGAGCGTGCTCAGGGCATCCGCTACGGTTCGCGTGCTTTTTTGGTGCAGCTTAAGCGTGAAGATCAGTTGTACCTGATTGACCCTGAGGCGTTTAAGGATTTGCGCATTATTAACGATGCTTTGGCGGATGCTGAGTGGGTTATTCACGCCGCGATTCAGGACTTCCCGAGCCTGGACATGCTCGGTATGCGCCCGAACCGTCTGTTTGATACGGAGCTTGGCGCGCGTCTTGCCGGTCTGGAGCGCGTGAATCTGGGTGCGACCGTTGAGGAGCTGCTCGGCTATAAGCTGGCGAAGAAGCACTCGAAGGAAGACTGGTCGCGCCGCCCCCTGCCGGAGTCGTGGCTGAACTATGCGCTGCTGGACGTTGACGTGCTCATTGATTTGCGTGACGCGTTGGAGGATTTGCTCCGCCAGCAGGGTAAGCTGCAGTACGCCCTGGAGGAGTTCGAGTACCTGTGCAAAACCCCGGTGAAGGATCCGACGGATCAGCCGGAGCGTTGGCGTAAGACGAAGGGCCGCACGATGTTGCGTTCGGTCAAGCAGCTGACGGCGTTGCGTAACCTGTGGCTTGAGCGTGACTCGCTGGCGCGTAAGAAGGACGTTGACGCGAAGCGTCTGCTGCCCGATTCTGCGATTGTGGAGGCGGCACGCACCATGCCGCGTAACGTGCCCGCGGTTATGGCGATCCCCGGTTTTCAGACGCGCAGTTTGCGTCGTGAGGGCCCGCGCTGGGTGCGTGCTATTGCCGCGGCGGCACGCGGTGAGAACGCCGTACCGTTCACTTTGCCGTCGACTGCCCCGCCGCCGTTGAAGGCTTGGGAGTCTAAGCGCCCCGAAAACTTGGCGCTGTTCACCGAGGTTCGTCAGGCAATTGATGAGCTCTCGGAGGAGCTGACCATTCCAGCGCAGAACCTGATCACGACCGATTATGTTCGCCGCCTCTGCTGGGAGCCGCCGGCTCGTTTTGACGAGCAGACCCTGCGGGATGCACTCGCCGAGTACGGTGCGCGTTCGTGGCAGACGGGTCTGGTTGCCCCCGTGATTGCGCCGATTTTTGCCCGTCACCTGGGGTAGATTTCACTAACGCTCAATAGATGTGTGCCGGTTGGGTGTGTTGCTGATGCGACCACCCGACCGGCATTTTGTGTGCCTCAGGATTTTGTCTCGGGGGGGGGGAGCAAATGCGAACCAAGCTTATCCTGCTCTCATTCGATTTTTATCCCAAACCGGCATAGGGTGGAAAGAGTACACGAAAGGAACCACCATGCCCGCACCCAACGGATGCTGCCGCTCTCAGAAGGCGTGCGCCTCCCCCGCCGCAGTCGAGTCTAATGCCATCGACGCCGCAGCAGCTACCGCAGCAACTGATTCTTCTGATCGCGTCTTCTCCCGCCGCGCAACCCTCATCACCGGTGCCGTCGCATCCGGTGCGTTGCTCGCCTCCTGCGCTGAAGGTGACTCCAACGTTACCGCACCCGAAGGCACCGTTGAGGTGGGTTCCGCCTCGGCAGTGGGTGTGGGCAAGGCGGCACGCCTGACCCACGGCTCCACGACCGTTATCGTCTCCCAGCCGTCCGCGGGTGAGTACAAGGCGTTCAGCACCGTGTGCACCCACCAGGGCTGCCAGGTGCAGGTGCAGGATTCCAACCGCATCGTGTGTCCCTGCCACGGCTCCGAGTACGCCGTAGCTGACGGCTCGGTCGTGCACGGCCCCGCGGAGGAGGCGTTGACCAGCTACCCGGTGCAGGTGAAGGGCGGCAAAATTTTCGTCAGCGGGACCGGGAATTCCTAAAACAGGAGGCTCAGAACCTACGCACAGCAAAACCTCCATACGGCAAGACCTGCGCACAGCGAAGCCCCACCCATCAGTCGTGATGGGCGGGGCTTCTTGCTGTCTATGGTGCCCACGGCTACTGATGCCTACTATTGCGGCGTGCTCAGGCGGCACTCAGATACGACCGCTTAGCGGGTGTGGCGCGGCTTCTGGCCCTCTTCACGAGCGAACGGCACCTTATCGCCAGCCAGCTGCGCACGCAAATCCGCGATAATGGTTTCCGCGGTCAGGCCGACCTCTTCCAGAATCTGCTCGCGGGAAGCGTGCGGAATGAACTCTGCCGGAAGACCCAGCTCACTCAGCGCGGTATCTACGCCAGCCGCACGCATTTCCTGGCGGATGCGCGACCCCACACCACCGGAACGCACGCCGTCCTCAATGGTCACCACGATGCGGTGATCACGAGCCAGCTCAACGACCGAAGACGGCACCGGCATCACCCAGCGCGGGTCAACCACGGTGGACTGGATACCCTCGGCGGCAAGCACCTTGGAAGCTTCCAGAGCCACGCGAGCCATAGCGCCCACGGCAACGAACAGCACGTCACGCTGACCGGTCTCCGGGTGGGGTTCACCGGTGCGTGCCAGCACGTCCACACCGTCGCTACGGCGCTCCAGGGCGGGAATGTCCTCGCCAACGGAGCCCTTCGGGTAGCGAATCACGGTCGGTGCATCGTTAATAGCTACAGCCTCACGCAGCTCTTCGCGCAGGGTCGCGCCATCACGCGGAGCCGCCAGGTGCAGACCCGGAATGAACTGCAGCATCGCCAAATCCCACATGCCGTGGTGGCTTGCACCATCCGGGCCGGTAATGCCGGAGCGGTCCAGCACCACGGTCACGCCCGCCTTGTGCAGGGCAACGTCCATGAGCAACTGGTCAAAGCCGCGGTTCAGGAAGGTTGCGTAGAGGGCAACCACCGGGTGCATGCCGCCGTACGCCAGGCCGGCGCTCATCGCCACGGCGTGCTGCTCAGCGATACCTACGTCAATAACGCGCTCGGGGTGGCGCTTCTGGAATTCGCGCAGACCCACGGGAATGAGCATCGCGCCGGTAATACCGACGACGTTCTCCTGCTCGTCCGCAATATCTGCAATTTCGCGGCCAAAGACGCCGGTCCACGACTCGGAGGTGCTGGTCGAAACATCCTCACCGGTCAGCGGGTCAATCTGGCCCACCGCGTGGAACTGGTCGTCCTCATTCGCGCGGGCGGGCGCGTAGCCGTGGCCCTTCTCGGTAATGGCGTGCACAATCACCGGGCCGGCGTAGTTCTTCGCCGCGGTCAGTGCGTTCTCCACAGCCTGCTGGTCGTGGCCGTCAATCGGGCCCACGTACTTCATGCCCAGGTCTTCAAAAATGCCCTTGGGTACGACGACGTCCTTAATGCCCGCCTTCATGCCGTGCAGGCCGCGGTACACCATCTGACCAACGGGGCCGCCACGCTGCAGACCGATGCGCACCGCATCCAGTGCGTGGTCGTAGCGGTGATCGAGGCGCACACGATCCACCTGCTGCTGCACACCGTGCTTCAGCTCAGAGAGCTGGTTCGCGAAACCGCCAATGGTCGGCGCGTAGGAGCGGCCGTTATCGTTGACCACAATCACGACCTTGCGGGTGCGGTCGGCAGCAATGTTGTTCACAGCCTCCCACGCCATGCCTCCGGTCAGCGCGCCGTCACCAATGAGGACCACGGTGTAGCGGTCATCTTCACCGTTGAGCTTGTGTGCGCGAGAAATACCGTCAGCCCACGAAATCGAGCTGGAGGCGTGCGAAGACGCAATGATGTCGTGCTCAGACTCGCCGCGATCCGGGTAGCCGGACAGGCCGCCCTTCTGACGCAGAGTCTTAAACGCGTGACGACCAGTCACCAGCTTATGCACATAGGACTGGTGGCCGGTGTCGAAAAGAATGTTGTCCTTGGGAGACTCAAAAACACGGTGAATGCCGAGGGTCAGCTCCACAACACCCAAGTTCGGGCCCAGGTGACCGCCGGTTGCCGACACGTTCGTCACGATGAACTGGCGAATCTCCTTAGAGAGCTCCTCCAGCTGCTCGTAGCTGAGGTTCTGCAGGTCCGCCGGGGACTGAATACCCGGGAGCAACTTGGCAGTGGCACCATTGCCAATGCTGTAGTCGGCGGTGGGTGCGCCACCGGCGGCGCTATTCGGGGTCTCCTCCTGCGGCAATGCGTTTTCAGCGGACATACACCCACACTCCTCAAGGTCGGGGCACGGCTCATTCCGTGCGTTGGTTCTTCAATGATTCTACCGTTTACGGTGTCAAAAAGCAGATTTATGCGCCCGCAGAGCAAGACGCACCAGGTTGAGCGAAAACGGCCTGAAATAACCCCTAGTGGGCAGGCTGGTGAACAGCCCAACCCGCCCAACACTGCGATTATTTGCTTCTTTGTTACAGCTACTAGCTGTGCGCTACTTGGTGCGGCGGCGGCGCGGACGAGGCTTCGCCGGGGCACGCTCAAAAAGCGCCACCGACTCCACATGATGCGTATTCGGGTACATATCAAACGCCCGAAGCTGCACCATGTCCCAACCCAGCTCACGCAAAATACCGGTGTCACGACCCAGGGATGCCGGGTCGCACGCCACGTACAGAATACGCTTGGGGTCCAGCGCATCCAGGCGTTCCAGGGTGGTTCGGTTCGCGCCCTCACGGGACGGGTCAAGGACCACCGCATCAATGGCGGGGATTTCGCCAAACTCAAGGGCGGTCTTCAAATCCACCAGGTGGCGTGCCACGTCGCCACGAATCACCTCAATGCGGGTGTCCGCAGAGTTCTCGGTGCGGGAGCAACCATCCGGCGCGAAGTTCGAGCGCGCGTCCTTATGGGTCACCGGGGAACCTTCAATGCTGACGACGGTACCGGTTGCGCCCACGGCGTCTGCGAGCGCGGCGGTGAACAGGCCCGCGCCGGCGTACAGGTCGAGGGTGCATTCGCCTTCCTGCGGGCGGAGCATGGTGAGCATGGTTCCGACCATGGTGGAGGGGGCGGCGCGGTGAATCTGCCAGAAGCCGCCGGCGGATACCTGGTAGCTGAATCGGCGGGAGCCGAAGGTGACTTCTTCGGTGACGGAGCGCAGGCCCGCGCCGAGCAGCTGGTCGCCTTCGGGTACTCGGCGGTAGGGGGTGTGGGAGGAGCCGGGGCGGCGGCGCTTGGGCTTGCCGTTGGAGGTGGACTGCGGGGTGAAGAAGAGGGAGATTTTGCGCTTGGCGAGCAGTCCCCAGGCGTCGGCTGCCTGCTGTTCGATGTCCTTGGCGACCTCTTCGATGGAGAAGCGCGGGTCAACGATGAACTGTAGTAGGACCCTGCCGCGGGAGGAGACGGTTGCCTCGACTTCGCGTACGCCGCGCAGGTTCAGTTTCTCAAGCTCTAGGTTGCGCAGTTCGGGTGCGGCGAGAGGGAAGTCTACGACCGGTACGGGCTGGGAGGCGCGGTAGGGGTGCATACCGACGCGCCAGGTGACGGCGGGGCTCTTCTTGCCGCTGTTCTTCTGGCTGCCGGGCTCGTTGCTGTTCTGCTGGTCGCTGGGCTGGGTGCGGATCTTGGTCACGTTGTAGCGCACACGGGTACGCCAGGACAGGCCCTCGCTGTTATCGCGCAGGGGCAGCTCTTCAACGATGAGGTTGGTCAGCAGGGGCGATTCGAGGGGCAGGCCGCCCAGTCGGTTGATTTGGGTGCGGACGATATCGGTCTTGTAGCGTCGCTGCTCAGCCAGGCTGATGTGACCGTATTCCATGCCGCCGAGTAGTTCGGGTACGCCGGTTGCTGCGGCGCGTTCCTCGTCGGTGGCGAGCGCATCCGCCTGGATCCAGGGGTGGGGGCGGCGTGCCAGGGAAGGTACGGGTACGGAGATTACATCTGCGAAGTAGAAGCGACGCTTGGGGCCGATGGCGGTGATGCGTACTTCTGCCTGTTCGCCGACGATGCCGTGACGCACGAAGATGACGCCCTGTTCGGTGCGCGCTACGAAGGCGCCGCCGTGTGCGGGTGCCTCACAGGTGACGGTGAGGGTCTGCCCGACGCTGTATCCGTCTACGTTGTTGGAGGCGGCAGGCGTGGTAGCAGTGTGGGTCACAGCATTGTCTCCTAAAGAATCACTTAATGTGAACTATTTTACACCGGTTTGTACCTTCACTCCGATTCCGACGCCCCGCAGGGGGCACCAAATAGGCTGCAAAGGGCAAAGTCCAGGCGCTATGCGGGGTGCTCAAGCAAAGTTGCAGGGCAATTGACCGGGCAGGGCGCTGGGCAATTATTTCTAGGTACCGGGCGATTATTACGGCTGGCGTTTCTTCTCGCGCGCCACAGCGTCCGTCTCGTGCAGGCGACCGCGGTACACCGCGTGGCGGTTACTCTGAATCAGTTCGCGGCCGCCACCGGCTGAACGAGTAATCTTCGGGGCGACAGCTGCCGTTGGGTCCTCTGCTTCTACCGTTGATTCTTCGCTTTGTAAACGCTGATCAAAAATCTCATCATACACCTCGTCCTCGTGCATCGCCCAGGGCACGGTTGCCGTCATAACGCCTGGCTCATGCAGAAGCGCCTGCTTGAGGCGGCGCACCGTGCGGCGGTGCAGAAGACGCTGCCACCAGTGCTCCACCACGAATTCCGGCAGGTAGACCACCAAAATATCGCGCGGTGACTTCTTGCGGCGGCGGCGAATATACGAGACGACAGCATCCACCGTGTCACGGTACGGCGAGTCAATGACCGACAGCGGCACCGGAATACCGAGGGCGTACCAGCGCTTCTTCACGACCTCCAGGGCGGCCCGGTCATTGTTGACCGTCAGCGCCTCAATCGTGGAGGGGCGACCGGCACGCGCATAGGAGAGAGCACGAACCACCGGGCGGCGCACACGCTCCACGTACACGATGGCGTGCACACGCGAAGGCAGGGCCGCCACATCCGCAACGGATTCGGCGTTCAGGGGGATGTCCAGGGCGGCATCCACCGCATCGTAGTGGCGGCGAGTCACAACCATACCTCCAACCATCAGGGCAATCATTCCAAGGGAGAGCCACGCACCGGCGGCGAACTTCGTCACCACGACGATGACCAGCACCGCGGCGGTTACGACCACACCCACCACAGAGACAGCGATATCACGAATCAGGGCGCGGCGCGGCATCTGTGCCAGGGTGATGCGCAGCAGACGCATGCGGTAGCGCACCACCGCCAGCTGAACCAGCACCATCGACAGGCACATGCCCACGATGTACAGCTGAATCAGCGAGTACACGTCCGAGCCGAAAACGGTGGTGAGGAAAATTGAGAATGCCGACAGCGCCAGCACACCGTTCGCATACAGGCCGCGTGATTCCATGCTGCGGAAGAACACCGGCAGGTACTGGTAATCAGCCAGCGACGAGGCAATCACCGGGAAGCCGGTAAACGCAGTCAGCGAGGCAATAATCAGCACGCCCACCGTGGCAAACACCAGCAGCTGCGCGAAGAACGGAACACCCTGATAAATCGCCAAAGCCACCTGGTACAGCGCCGGCTTCTGGTGGAAGTACTCCCCCGGCGCGTGCCCGTCAATGAACAAGAAACGGGTCGTATCGTGCACCATGTGCACGCGGGTTGCCGCCGCAAAACCGAGCAGGCTCACCAGCAGGACCGAGGTAATCAGGCCCATCATCATCATGGTGACCGCCGCGTTATATTTCTTCGGACGGCGGAAATACTTCACCGAATTAGAGATCGTAGAAACACCCGAGAACGCCACCACACCGGCGGAGAACGAACGCGCCAGAAGCAGCACCAGCGCCAAGCCTTCCAGGGCATGATCGTGGTATTCGGGGGCAATCACGTAGGTCGCCGACTCAGCCAGCGGCAGGGTACCCGTCGCGGCACGAATCCAACCCACAATGAGGGTCGCTCCTAACAGCGCCAAGAAAACGTACAGCGGCCAGTACGCAATCTTGCCCAGCAGCTGCACGCCACGCAGCGCAAACAGCGTCAGCGCGACAATGAGTAGCACAGCAATGTGCGTGCGCCAATCCTGAATCTGCGGATACAACGCCACCAAAAACGAGGACGCCGAAGACATCGACACCGCCACTGTGAGCATATAGTCCATCAGCGAGGAAGCGCCCATCACAATCGACGGCAGCGCACCCAGTTTGCGGTGCACCAGCTGAATATCGCCCTCAGAAGCAATCTGATTAATGTTGTACCGGTACGTGCCAATCACCAGCAGACCCACCATCGCCACCCCCAAACCAATCCAGGGCGAAAAAGCGAGCGCAGAGGCACCCGCGGCGGCAAGGGTCAAAATCATCTGGTCGGCGGCGTAGGCGACCGAGGAGATGCCGTCGGCACCGAAAAGAGGCAGGGCGTAGCGCTTCGGCAGATTGACAGCCGAAAGATTTCGCGTGCTGACCGGCCTGCCGGTCAGGGCGATGCGCATCTTATCCCAACGATTCCTCACGCTGTTAAGGCTATAGGTCGCGGCTTCAAAGCTCAATTTTATTCAGCCGAATAGTGGGCATGGCGAGCGGAATATCACGGAGCATCGGCGCGGAGGCTCACCCGCCCATTACACTGGTAGGGGTAGGCGGTAACGCCTTATCGACACAAAACATCAACACATTCGGAGGGTTGTATGCCTCACTTCGTCATTATGGGTGCCGGGCGCGTGGGCGTCATGTTGGCGCGCACTCTGGAAGCTTCGGGGCATACGGTCGCCGTCATTGACCAGGACGAACGTGCTTTCCAGCCGCTGCGTAAGGGCTTTGAGGGCCGTCTGGTGACCGGTGTTGGCTTCGATGAGGACACTCTCAAGCGTGCCGGTATTACCGAGGCGTATGCTTTTGCCGCCGTCTCTTCGGGCGATAACTCGAATATTATTGCCGCCCGTGTGGCACGCGAAATGTTCAAGGTGAAGAACGTTGTGGCGCGTGTGTACGACCCGAACCGCGCCGAGTTCTTCCAGCGCATGGGTATTCCCACGGTCGCTTCGGTGCGTTGGTCCACCGACCAGGTGCTGCGCCGTCTGCTGCCCGAGCAGGCGCTCAAGGGTGATTTCCGTGAACCCTCGGGCCGCCTCATGCTCACCGAGATTCCGCTCGACGACGGCTGGGCGGGTCACGCCCTGACCAGTATCGAACGTGCCGCCGGGGTACGCATCGCCTACATCACCCGCTTTGGTGAGGGCATGCTCCCCCGCCCCGATAGCGCCTATCAGCAGGGCGATAGCGTGCACGTCATGATGCGCACCGACGACGTTGCGGACGTAACCCGTATTCTCTCCCGCCCGCCGCGCGTTGAAGACGAAGAAGTGGAGGTGGACTATGCCCCCGCCTCGGGCCACCGCAAGCACCCCCACGCCCCGAAGAAACCCGCCGAGCAGAAGCACAACGACGGCCCCGTTGTCGAGCATGAGTTCCACCTCGGTGACACTCCCCCGGAGCTGCCCGACCCCCTCGAACTCATCGGCCGCCATCGTGATTCCTCGAAAGGTGAGAAGTAAGTGAAGGTCCTCATTGTTGGTGCTGGCTCCGTGGGTGCCTCCATCGCTAAAGAGCTCATGATGAACGGACACGACGTGACCATCATCGATTCCAAGCCCGAAGCTAAGAAGCGCGCCGACCTGCCCGGTGTGCGCTGGCATATTGGTGACGCCTGCGAGCTGTCCGTGCTGCGCCAGGTGCACCCAAACAAGGCGGACGTGGTCGTCGCCGCAACCGGTGACGACAAGGCAAACCTGATGATCTCCCTGCTGGTGCGCAGTGAGTTCGGCGTGCCGCGCACCGTGGCGCGCGTGAACAACCCGCGTAATGAGTGGCTCTTTGACGACTCCTGGGGTGTGGACGTTGCGGTGTCTACCCCGCGTCTAATGACCGCCCTCGTCGAGGAAGCCGTGGAAGTCGGTGATGTGGTGCGCCTGCTGACCCTGCAGGCAGGCGGCGCGACCCTGGCCGAGTACACTGTGCCGGAGGACCACCCCATCATCGGTTACCGTGTGGACCACGTGCAGTGGCCGGCCGATACGGTACTCACCGCGATTCTGCGCGATGGCGCCCCGATTCCGCCGAGCCCCGACGTCGCGCTCGAGGGCGGCGACGAGCTGTTCTTCATCACGACGATTGCCGGTGAGGATCAGATTCGCGCTCTCTTCGCGTAGACTTGCGCGGCGTGGTTATCCCCTAAATTTGAGGATGCGAAAGCCCCGATCCCCTTACGGACCGGGGCTTTCGCCTT